>Ga0265295_1001947_pt1 | contig 34530 bp, 44 predicted proteins | sample Munlansysbiofilm_FD_192503 | JGI IMG/M metagenome (GOLD analysis project Ga0265295, IMG submission 192503) | Leachate microbial communities from a municipal landfill in Southern Ontario, Canada - Methane capture system biofilm | ecosystem: Engineered > Solid waste > Landfill > Unclassified ... | reverse complement strand
CGGTAGCGGCGTTTGAAAAAGCTTCGGGAAAAAAAGTCCCCTACAAAATAGCACCCAGAAGAAGCGGCGATATCGCCGAGTGCTTTGCCGATCCCGGCTATGCCAAAGAGGTTTTGGGCTGGCATGCAACAAGGGGGATCGAAGAGATGTGCGAAGATGCCTGGCGCTGGCAATCGCAAAACCCCGAAGGGTTTGCAAAAAAAGTTTAAAACTGCTCCAACAAAATAACGTTCACGAACGTTCCCGCTTCGAGCGTTTGATCCTCTTCGCCGCTTACCATGAGGGCGCTCTCCCCCAAAAGGTTGATCAAAATGGCGGAACTTCCCTCTTTTTTTCCTGCAAAATCGACGAAATATTCGCCGTCTTCGACGCAGACGTTACATGCGCGAAACTCGGTTAAATTTGTTTTTTTTCTAAAAGGTTCTTTGAGTTTTGCGGCAACCACGCTGTAGGGCTGCTCTTTGCCGAGCATCTTTGCAATGAGCGGCAGAACGTACAAAATAGCCGTAACGCTTGAGGAGTACGCAAATCCCGGAAGGGAAACGATAAATTTCTCCCCTCTTTTGGCAAGCATAATATGGCGTCCGGGCTTGATGGAGACCCCTTTGTAGATCACCTCCGCACCCAAACGGGGGACGATATCTTTGACGAAATCGTAATCCCCCACGCTCACGCCGCCCGTGGTTACGAGAATATCGGCACATGCCAAGCCGTTTTCGAGTTCTTTGAAGATTGCGCTTTTTTCATCCCCCACGACGCCCAACTGTACCGTTTGCGCGCCTGCGGCACTAAACAATGCCGCAAGCGTATAGTTGTTGGAGCTTCGTATCTGCGCATCGTTTTGTGCCGTTTTTCCCAGATCGACGATCTCGCTTCCCGTAGCCACTATTGAGACGCGCGGTTTTTGCACCACCTTGGCATGTACCTGATTGAGTGCAGCCATTACGCCGATCTCGACAAATCCGATGCGGCTTCCTCGCCGCACAAGAATCTCGCCCGCCTTGTACCCCTCGCCAACGGCGCGCACCGCGAACCCTTTGGCAACTTTTTGCGCAATGTGAATCTGCCCATCTACCACCTCGACGTTCTCGATCGGCAGCAGGGTATCGGCACCCTCGGGCATTTTTGAACCCGTAAAGGTTTTAATACATTCCCCCTCTTGCAGCACCCTTTGTTCATCACTCCCCGCGGGGTTGGTACCCACGATCGTAAGGGTAGCAAGTTCTTGATCTGCATACTTGATTGCGTATCCGTCCATAGAAGCGGTCGGGAATTTCGGGTCGTTATACTCTGCTACGACGTCACATGCCAAGATGCGCCCCAAAGCATCGCTTAGAGGCACGTTTTCATAGCGGAGTTTTGGAACCTCAAGCAGATCAAGCATATTTTTGCTTGTCTCGTACGATAACAAACTCATCCCTTGGCTCCCAAAATACCGCTCCCCTGCATCGCCGTCGAGCGATCGAGTGCGTACACCCTTTTTCCCCCGATCAGGTCGTATTTCCATATAGGCGCGCTTGCTTTAAAATCTTCGACGAACTCTTCGATAAACTCCAATGCAACCCTTCGTTTAGGGGAAAAAACCGCCGCAATATAAGAGGATTCGTGGTTCATAACATCACCGCGGCTGTGTGCCATCTTGATAATCGCACCGCGCTCTTTTGCTTTTTGCGCCCACGCCTCAAACCACGAGTTAAGGATAGGCTCATAGATATCGAAGCTGAGCCCCTCTATCCCCTCTTCATCGCGCACCGTTCCGACAAACGGGATAAAAGCCCCGTAATTGCTTGTCGCTTCCGCTTCGTACCACTCTTTTAAAATCGTCGGAACATCGAGTGAACCCTCATAGAGATACAGCACGCATCACCCTCCGCAAACAGGCGGCAACAAAGAGATTTTATCGCCGCTTTTGAGTTGCGTATCCAAGCTTGAAACCAGCGTGTCGTTCACCGCTACCGCCGAATTGCCGAGCCACTGGGCAAGCTCTTCGTCTTGTTGTAAAATCGACGCTAATTGATTCAGATTCGTTATCTCTAATCGGAGAGGTTGTTTTTGTATCGGTCCTAAAAATTCTACCGTGACCATAAGCAGGCTCCTTCTCTGTATTTTTTCGCGCCGATTATATCTAAATAAGCTAAGTGCTGTATAATTTCGCCAATTTAATGCGGGAGGCGCGGCGATGGTTTTTGGAAAAATAGAGTATCTCAATCTCTTGCCGTTTCATGTATTTATGAAGCGTTTTACCAAAGATTCCTCCTCGAGAATGGGGATGCACTACAAAAAAGGGGTGCCCGCCGCCATCAACAAAAAGTTTGCCTCCCGCCGCGTCGATGCCGCCTTTATATCAAGCATACGCGCCCGCGGCTACAAAAACGCGGGACTTGGGATCGTTGCAAAGAAAAAAGAGGTTCGCAGCGTTTTGGTGATCCCCTCCGCACAAACGCGCGAGGACAAAGAGTCTGCAACCTCCAATCTTTTGGCAAAGGTTTTAGGTGTCAAAGGGGAGGTGCTCATAGGGGACAAAGCGCTCCGCTATTACCTCCAAAGCACCGAGCACACCGATCTTGCGACCCTTTGGCATGCCAAGCACAATCTCCCTTTTGTTTTTGCGCTTTTATGCTACCACAAAGACAAAGCACTCTATGAAAAAATAAAAAAACAGTTTCTTGCCGCCAACGTCAAGATCCCCCGATATATCCTCCAAGAGGCTTCCAAAAGAACGCAGATCCCTCCACAAGAGATTCTCGATTACCTTCGCTATATCTCCTACGAAGTGGACAAAAAAGCGCTTTTGGGTCTTAAAAAATTCTACAAAGCAGTGGATAATTTAGTTTGATATGTGTTACAATCTCCTCTATGAGCAGAATCTTATTTTTTCTTTTTATCGGTACCCTTTTAAGCGCCTATGAGCCTATTGCGCCTATTCCTCTACATGAGCAAACGAACATGCCAAAGGCAAAACTGGGGCAGTTGCTTTTTTTTGACACCTCCCTCTCCAAAGACGGCACCATCTCCTGTTTTAGCTGCCACAACATCTACGAAGGGGGCGCCGACGAGAGAAAGCTCTCCTTGGGCGTCGGGGGCAAAGAGGGCGATATCCACTCCCCGAGCGTTTTTAATGCACGCTACAACTTCAAACAGTTTTGGAACGGAAGAGCCGCAAATCTGCACGAACAAGCCGAGGGTCCGCTTAATAACCCTTTTGAACATGCCATGGATAAAGAGAGCATCGAAAAGGTGCTTAATGCTTCCCCCTCTTACCGCAAGATGTTCCAGACCCTCTATGGCACCAACCGCGTCCGCTACGAAGATGCCATCGACGCCATCGTTGCCTTTGAGGAGACCCTCACTACACCCAATGCAAAATTCGATCGCTACCTGCGGGGGGAGATAAGCCTAAGCGAAGCGGAAAAACAGGGCTATATGCTTTTTAAACAATACGGCTGTATCACATGCCACAACGGGATCAACGTCGGAGGGAATTCATTTCAAAAAATGGGAACCTTCACCCCTTACAAATCATTGCAAACCTATCCCGATCGCAAAGCTATCACGGGCAAAAAAGAACATGCCAACGTTTTTAAAGTGCCTACGCTCAGAAATATCGCCCTTAGCGCGCCCTATTTTCACGATGCCTCTGCTCCCACTTTGCGTGATGCGGTAAAATTGATGGCACATTACAACCTCGGGGTAAAAATACCCGATGAGGACATAGATGCCATCGTACTCTTTCTCAACACCCTTACGGGTGAAAAACCCGAGATAACGGAGCCGCGATGAGCCTTTCGCGCCTGATCCTCTCGGTCCTCTTTATAGGTTTTATCTCTGCCGTTTCCCTGACCTATTTTTATTTTATGCAAAGAGACGTAACAACACAGAATAAAGAGTTTCTTATAAGAATCAACACCCTCCAAGAGCGCCAAGACGCCCTTACAAATACCATACTGCAAAACGCCCTTTTTGCCTACCACAACCAAGACAAAATCAGTCGTAACGTCACAGGCTTGGTCGATGCCTACGATACGCTCATCGCATCTTTGTTGCTCCAAAACGAAAACTATGCGCCGGTCGTAGCCAAACTCGATACCCTTAAACACAATCTTGATAGAAACCTCGAGAGTCTCAACGAACATCTCATGCTTAACGCAGGGATTCGCAACTCCCTTATGTTTCTCTCGCGCCATATCGAAACCCTCAAGCTAAGCTCTTCGCAAGATATCGCGCTTTACACGAAAGCAAATCAACTCTTAAAACGCTTCAACGACTCGATCCTTACGCTCGATCTGGATTATATAAAACGGGAAGATTATCTGCTGGAAGATACACGACCCAAAAACGAAGAGTACGCGGCAACCTTTAACCTCCACTCCGACTACCTTATCAACAACCTGCCCCAGTTTATGTTGACGACGAAATACCTTTTAAGCAACGACCTGAGCGAAGCTATCGAAGATGTACGAAAAAGCTATGAAAAAATAGCGATCAACGACCTCGAATCGCTCGATATCTTTGCTTCGATCCTTTTTAGCGTATTTTTACTCTCGATACTTCTCATTCTTGTACTCGTTATCAAATATTTTGCCGAAAACCAAAAACTGTTGGAGACGAAAAAATCGCTCGAATACTCCATCGCTTACGATCTTTTGACAAACCTTTTAAACCGCAAATCTTTCACCGAGAACCTAAAAGCAATCCATTTTCCCCACGTACTTCTTATCAATATAGATAATTTCAAACATGTCAACGATCTTTACGGAGATGCAACGGGAAACAAAGTGATCAAATCGCTCGCGACATTTTTGCTCGAATATTTTAAAAATATAGAGCATGAGAATATCTACCGTGTAGGGGGAGACGAATTTGCGGTTCTTTTTGAGGAGATACGAGAGGATGAAGCCTTGCGGCTTGCCGACGATCTGCAACGCAAAATTACGGAACATACCTTTAGTTTTCAAAATCTCGAGATCAACCTTTCCGTCAGTATCGCCAGCAACAACATCCGACCTATTTTAGAAAATGCCGATCTCGCCCTCAAGCGTGTCAAAAAAGACGTAACAAAAAATATCATTGCCTACAAAGAGGAGCTTAACCTCAAAACCAACGTACGGCAAAATCTCCAAACGATCGACATTATAAAAACTGCCATCAAAGAAAAACGAGTTATCCCCTATTTTCAACCCATCGTTAATCTTCAAACGCAAAAGATAGAAAAATACGAAGCGCTCGTGCGTATCAAACAAACCGACGGTTCCGTTCTAACGCCGTTCTCTTTTTTAGAGACTGCAAAAAAAACATCCTACTATCTTGAGATTACGAAAATCATGCTGCAAAAAACGATCGAAATCGCAAGAGAGTACCCCGCATACCGCTTTAGCGTGAACCTCTCTATGCTCGATCTGCTCAATAGCGAACTCACCGACACCCTTATAAATATTTTGCAAAAAGATCCCGATACCGCTTCGCGCATAGATATCGAACTGGTAGAATCGGAATATATTTACGATATATCTTTAGTCAAAGAGTTTATCAACAAAATCCACGCTTTAGGCTCGTTGGTTCTCATAGACGATTTTGGCAGCGGCTATTCCAACTTTGCCTACTTTGCCCACTTGGATATCGACATCGTAAAGATCGACGGCTCGATTGTCCAAGAAGAAAACGATACGAAAAAACTTCATATGATCAAAAGTATCTACAACTTCTCCAAAGGGCTCAACCTCAAATGTATCGGCGAATTCGTCGAGACGCGCGAAATAGCCCTTAGCCTCAAAGAGATCGGCGTGGAATATGCGCAGGGGTATTACTTCTCGCAACCGCTGCCGTTGCCTCTTGATTACGACGAGGTCGATATCTAACACGACATATTGACCTGCCGTTTACGAAACAACCGTAGAATCGTTCCTACATAACATATTCGTTTGAAAAGGGAGAATTCGTGGTACAGATTTTAATTTTGACTAAACGCTCCGTACTGCTTGTTTTTTTGGTTACGACAACCTTCGGTACGGCTTTTGCGGGTGTGGCGGAAAATGAGGATCGTTTACGTATTTTGCAAGAGAAAAAAGTATCTCTCTCTTACGAGGTTACTCGCGCGCTTGTTGCCAAAGGGTTACACGAAGAGAGTGCCAAAAAGAAAACATCTTTTCTCCACTCTGCGCACAACGCACAAAAACTTGATTCTTTGCTCCATCACGAAGCGCTACGCTTTCCCAAAGAAAAAGTGATCGAAAAGCTTACCCGCTACGCTCTTCACGATACCCCGCTCAATCTTGACTCTTACCATGACCTCGTCGGTTTTGCACAATCAATCAACCCCTCCCTAAACAAGACACAACTTGCCGCACTCTCTTGCATAGCCAAAGCCTGATGCTCTCTCATGCCGCTTTTGCTCGGCTTTAGAAAGACACCTGCCCTTGCCTTAAAATCGTATTGTTTATTAAATGGGTGTACAGGTGATAAACATGCAACATGCCATGGCGGATTATTAGAGACACCGTATCAATGAAAATTTTTGTTTTGTTTTTAATTTTTTAAAAGTTTGTAATTTAAGAAGTTTTAGAGAGTAGGTGGTGCGGATGAGAGGACTCGAACCTCCACACCGTGAGGCACCAGATCTTAAGTCTCACTTGTATATGTTATATGAAATTATACAGGATGATATAAAGCCCTAAAATATGAGGTTTTATTAAATGAACTATGGTATAGTTTTATACTGAATTATATACAAAACCGTACCCAAACCGTACCCTAAGGTGTAACATGGCTTTAAATGACTTACTAAAAAAAATTGCCGTAAATGGAATAGATACAAAAGGTCTATACTACAAAGATTCTAGTAATCTTTTTTCAAAAAAAGAGATTGGTCGAGGTGATCTAAATAAAATCAACTATCAACCTATTACTATTGTCATAAAACTCTATTATAGAAATAAACAAATCAAAAAAACAATTGCATATAATAATTTGACTGGGCTTCAAGTCATCAAACAAGCTGCAACAGAACGTAATATTCTAAAAGCAGAGCTAGAGGATAGAGGAGTTATCATCAAAAAAACTTTTCAGTCTCTGAATGATTTATGGGAAGAGTATATTGAACATAAAAAAATAACTCTCTCACCAGACAATATCTATTCTATGCAAACATTTTACGCAAAATGGATCAAAAGAGAACTAGGCGATATAAATATCACTAAAATCATAACGGCTGATCTTCAATCCATAGTTAAAAAAATTCTAACTACTCCAAAAGAACAATCGTCAAAACAAAAAAAAGATGCTAAAACTAAGGAATATTACAAGCCTAGAACTGCCAAAACAGTACAGGACATAATGCGTCCTTTGTTTAACTATGCTATCGATCAAAATATAGTTCAATTCAACCCAGCCATAAAGATAGAAATTCCAAAATTTGACAACACTGTTGACTTTGAACTTTCCGAACAAAAACGCTTAAAGCTTTTTGATGAAATTCAAAAATATGAAATAATGAAATATCGGGGCATTATGCTTTTTCTCTATTATGGGCGTCGTCTCAATGAGGCATTAACACTTAGCTGGCGTAGTATTTATTTTGATCAGAATATTTATGTTGTAGAGGCTATATATGCAAAAAATACACGCAGGACAGAGTACCCCTTACCAAAAGTAATTACAAATTTTTTACAAGAGTATAGTGTTCAAAAAGATGGCTTTATCTTTCCAGGTGAGACTACAGAGCATGTAACTGAAAGTACTTTTCGCAGGCACTGGAAAAAAGTAACTCAAAGAGCTGGCATAGAAGGTATGCGCATACATGATACAAGACATGCACTCGGAAATACTTTCATAAACCGTGGAGAAAGCTTAGAAAACATTGGAAAAGTGCTAGGGCATAGCTCTGTAGCAGTCACAAAAAGGTATGCAAAGACAAGTTTACAAACTGCTGATCGTTTACTGAGTGACTACTAGAAAAGCTATCTTGTAGCCAATTTTTATTGTTTAATTCTAAATTAATATATTGTAATATTTTTTTAACATTTAATATTAGTTTAAATTTTTATAGTTTACAATTCATTTTACAAATTAAAATTTCAAAGGCAAAAGAAAATGAATAGCATCATAGCATCCAACTTATCAAAAATTAGAATTATGAATAATCTGTCAAAAAGTCAAATGGCTGAAATTATGGGTATCACTAGACAAACTTATAATAAGATTGAACAAGGTGCTGGCATTAAATGTGATAGTGTAGCTAAGCTAAGTATAAAGCTAGGAATCAGTCTTGATGAACTTCTTCTAGATCAGTATAAATTAAAGTCATCTACGAATAAACAGAATAAGAATAATAGTTCTATACAGCAACTTTTTATTGATTTTATAGATTGTGAAGGGGATCCAAATATTATCAAAAAAGAGATTGTGCACAAAACATTAAACAAAACAATTCTGAAAAAACCATTTGCTATGAAAGTTCTAAAGCTTCAAAACAATAGATTAATTGTTGAACTTATTACCATATTAACCAATATTAAGAAAGAAACAAACTTTAACAAAATACCTCGAAGTAAAGCAAAAGATATTCTTGAAGAAACAATAAAAAAACATAAAGCAAATCTATTTAGTGGTATGGTTAAAAAATCACTACTAAAAAAATTAGATGTTTTAAGCAGTGCAGATTGTTACTATTTAATAACTTATTCTGATATTGCCACACAAATTTTATCAGATGCTATAAATAAATTTGATAAGCAAACAATGCGCTACTTAGGGTGCAAAGTACTAAAAGATTAAAGATTCTCAAGAATCTTTTTTCTATTCTCCCAATCACTCATGTATAGTGAGAGATAGTTATAAAACTCTTTCGAGTGATTTGGGTATATCAAATGAACAAGTTCATGAAACACTACATATTCTATACAGATTTTTGGCTTTTTTATAAGCTCGATATTAAGATTGATATATGATTTATGAGGGTTGCAACTCCCCCATCTTGTTTTCATTTGTCTTATTTTTATATCTTTTATCTCTTGCTTCACAATTTTATTAAACTCTTGTAAAATATTAAAAAAATGAAGCAATGCTTTTTCATAATACCACTCGTAAACCAAATTTTGTTTTCGTTTTAAATCATTTTTATTTTTAACATAGATTTCTAAATAGCCTCTTTGAAGCTTAACAGTTTCTTTTTTTGATTCAATGACTTTCAGCCTGTAACTTCTACCTAGATATTTAAAATCCTCTCCACTCACATACTCTTTTTCACTTGTTTCAAATGACGCAAAAAACTCTTTCTTTTTTTCAATCCACTTGGCTCTTTTTTTGATTATAAATTTTATATGTTCATCGCTAGTCATTTTTGGAGCAGTTAAAATTACTTCTCCAGATGGTTTTACTTTTAAAGTGATATTTTTTACATCTTTTTTAGTAATTTGGATGTTTTCAAGCATAAAAACTTATCCCTATACCTCTAATAGTTTGATAAATTTTTTCTTTGTTTTCGATTGATATATCATATTCATCCTCTATATCCCAAAGAACATCTTCCATTGCACTTGTTATTTCATTTTCAACATCTTTATTTTTATGCCATTCAGGTTTTTTAGAAGCTCCTGAATAAATTTCATCAAATTTTAAAGTCAAATTTTTAACAATTAGTTCAAAGTCCACAACTTCTAAGTTACCCAAAATGTCACCTAAATTATCATAAATAGCAATTAGAGTTTTTTTATTTTCAAATTCTTTTGGATATTTATCCTCATTAGGTTTTGACATACCTGTTATTAGGTCTTTTAATTGTTTTGCTTTTGCTAATTTTTCCTCTTCACTGAGTCTTTTAGCTTTATATTCATTGATTACATCTTCTATTTGTTGGGCAATTGATTTATAAAATGCTGGGTTTGATTCCATTTTTTCTTTTACTACAGCACTTACAGCACTCAAAATTGTGTCAGCTTTTGCACTTTTACCCTCTACTCTTTGCACCTCTTCTTCAAACTCTGTTTCAAAGATATTTACAAGCCTAGTCAGCTCATTTACCTCTTTGGCACTTACAAATGTATCAAGTAGCTTTTGCATCTGCTCTTCATATTTTCCAAAGTCACAAGTTTCGTGGTATCGTAGCTGCACTACCTTTCTGAGTTCATTAAAAAATTTGATTTTTTTCTTATAAAGCTTGATTTCATTTTCGCTTAAAATATCATCAATTTTTTCACTAGAAAGTGCTAGTTTAAAAGCACGAGAGAAGTGTGATAGCCACTCTTTAAAATCATCTCTTTTTTGAATATCTGCTAAAACTACTACGAAACTTTCTAGATCATCTTTAAATTTAACATCACTAAAAAGATCTTCTAAATGGGTGTAATAAGTTTTAGCTTTTGCTATTTCACTTCTTACATCTACTACTGCGCCTGTCAAGTCCTCTGGATCAAAACCATCAAGTGAAGCATAGTTTGTCAAAGCCTGGTCAAGTTCTCCTAGAAGCCCTCGATAATCAACAATATACCCATAATCTTTACCATCATATAGTCTGTTTACCCTAGCAATTGCTTGTAAAAGGTTGTGTTCTTTTAGTTGTTTATCTATATAAAGTGTACTTGCTCTTGGTGCATCAAAACCAGTTAAAAGCTTATCTACAACGATCAGTAAATCTATCTCATCACCATGGATAAACTCATTTTTTACATATTTTAGATATTCTTCTTCACTTCCATAGTTTTTAATAGTCTCTTGCCATGCTTTTGCCACATATTCTTTATTACCGCCATCTAGTTCTTCATGCTCATTGCTAGAAATTACATAAGCAGTTCGTATATCTCCATACACTTGAAAAATCTCATGATATTTTATAGCTTCATACTTGCTACTTGTCGCAAACATCGCTTTAAATCCACTATTTGCCATTTTTAGAGTTTTTTTGAAGTGCTCATTGATATCTAATGCTATTAATTCAAGTCTTTGTTCACTTGATGCAACTTTTTGAAATCTTGCCCATTTGTGTTGTAAATCTCTTTTTGCATCATCACTTAACTCTCTTGCAATCATATTAAATTTTCGCACCAATCCATCAGGACTAAGTACCTCTTGATCTACAAGTCTTCCCTCATAAAGTAGTGGCAAAACAGCTCCGTCTTTTACAGCGTCATCTATGGTATATCTATGTATCTCACCACCAAATTTTAAAAAGCTATTTTTATCTTTTTCTTTTTTAAGAAGTGGTGTTCCTGTAAATCCTAGATAACATGCAAGCGGTAAAGCTTTTTTCATAGCATTGTGTAAATCTCCACCTTGAGTACGGTGAGATTCATCCACTAGTACAAAGACATTATTATCATTGATAACAGTTTTTGAATTTCTTACCTTTTCAAATTTATGCACAAGTGTCGTAATCACACTTATACCGCTTTGAAGTTTCTCTATCAAATCACTCCCACTACTTGCTCTTCCTGCTTTGATATCCGTATTTTCAAAAGTTTTGTGAATCTGCTCATCCAAATCAACTCTATCGGTTACTACTATTATTTTTGCATTAGTATAAGTTAATTTTAAAAGTTTTGTAAGCATTACCATTGTCAGAGATTTACCACTTCCTTGAGTATGCCAAATAAGTCCACCAGCTCTTATACCATCTGTTATCTTTTCTACCCTTTTTAATGTCTTTTCTATCCCAAAAAACTGCTGATAACGGCTCACTTTTTTAACTTTTTTATCAAATAAAATATAGTGTTTTATAATTCTTAACAGCCTATCTTTCGATAAAAGTGCAAAAAGTGTCAGGTCAAGACTAGTTACTTCTCTATCTTCTACCATAGTTTTTAAAGTTTCTTTTGCCTTTTGGTTCTCTTCTTCTTTCCACAAGCTATAAAACTTCAAAGGTGTTCCCATAGTTCCATATCTAGCTTCATTGCTATTTGCTGCAATAGTTAACTGTATGTATTTAAACAGATGCGGTATTTCATCTTTTTTTTGCTCTTTTTCAAGTTGCTTGATACCATTTTCATAATTTACACTTGATTTTTTAAGCTCAATTACCACAAGTGGGATACCATTTACTAATACAACCAAATCAGGTCTTCTAGTCTTCACACTCTCATTTTGGCTGGCACGATCTACTATAAACTCTTCTGTCACAAAAAAGTGGTTATTTTCAATGTTTTCAAAGTCGATGTATTTAAAAGAGAAACTCTTTTTTGTTCCATCATCAAGGTTCTCTTCATAGCTAGTACCTAAAAGCAGATGATTGGTAATTTTCTCATTTGCTACTATCAATCCCTCATTTAAAGATACATCCAAATCCTCTACAGCCTTTGCTATATTGTTGGCACTGAATTTATAGTTTTGCCCTTTGTACTCATAGCTATTTAAGGCATACAGTCTTTCAATAAGTATCTTTTTAAGAAGTACGGCAGATGTTTTGTTTTCTCGTGCATTTAAGTTATCTTCTTTGGTTATAAACTTATATCCAAAATCTTTATGGCTTAAAAGATTGATACAGTTTTGTTGTATTACTTGTTCTAATGTGATGTTATCATTCATTTTAAAATCTCCCAATGTCCGCCTTTAGCACCGCCAATTCTTTCAAGCTTACCATCTTCTTTTAGTTTTTTTATTTGCCACTCAATACCTTTGACCGTAAGTTCTAGTGTATCGGCTAGTTCTTGATTGGTAATATTTGGATTTGCACTAATAAGCTCCAAAATTTTCTCCCTAGTTTTTACCCTAGTTTTTACCCTAGTTTTTACCCTAGTTTCACTATCTTTTATTTTATTAGGGGTATTATTGAAATAAAACTCAACCCAAAGACCATTTTCCCATCTAAATTGTGGAGTGATACCATTAAATTTTTGTGATTCTTCTATGATTTTTTCCATCCCTCTTCCCCAAGACTCTATATAACCAGCTAAGAAAAAAGGATATGCTATAAGAGGATTATGAGGTTCAGATGTATGTTTTCGCAAAAGTGTATCTATAGTCCAGTGTGGTGGTAAATCTCCAGCATTCCACATAAGAAGCTTGTCATCATATACACTTATTTGTATGCTGTTTTGTGAACTATAATCTTTGTGAACAACAGCATTGATAAGAGCTTCTCTAAATGCTAGTTCTGAAATAGGAAAGCTCTCTACTCTTTGAATACCTTCATAAGTAATCAAAGCACTGAGATATTTTGTAAAAATAAGCTCCATAACCTTATCAACCTGTTCAAATAGATTACCCTCTATCACATCTTGATAGACTAAATCAGTATTTGATTTGAAGTATCCTATCTTGATCATACTTCCCATGACATATTTCATAGGCTCTTTTGCAAAAAGTAGTGCAGTAGCTCGCTTGAGATAGTCACCCTCTCGTAATCGTAATTTATCTACTAAAACATCATCACTCTCTTTTAAAAGTTCAGGGTCTATTCTTCGTTTTTTCTCAGCTTTTTCTCTAAATAGTTTAAAAGCATAAGGGTCTAAATCTGTAGCTCCAAAATAAGGAACTGGTACACTATCCCAAGTTTTACCTTGTTTTCGAAGTAAAAATTTATCTAAAGCTACACCTTTTAGCTCCTGTGTTGTGCTTCCACTTCTGTAATAATATGAACCCTTATAGCTTATAGGATATGGATATTTATCAGTGATGATTTCAAGGTACTCTTTATCTTCATTTTGCAAAAGATTGACATCTACCATGATGCCTAAGATATCTCGTACTTTATTTGGTATATCTTCAAGTAATTTTTTAGCATTGTCGATGCCTTTGATTTTGCCATCATCATCTACACCGATATAAAGCTTTCCACCATCAGTATTGCCAAATGCACTAAGCCATTTGATATACTCATCTCTCCAAGTTTGTTTAAATTCTATGTTTTGTGATTCGTTAATTTGTAGTTTCATTTTGTAAAGTTCCTATGTAATATCCATAATTATTTGTTTTACTTTCGTATGTCAAAAAATTTACAGAATAATTTTGTTTTGACACATAAATATGAACTTTCCCATTCTCAATTTCAAAAGTAATATCACCTGCTGAATTTTGAGTAATAGTATTGTAACCTTTATAATAATTAAGGTGTTCAGAAGGGGCTTCTCCTATAATAATTATCTGAGGTGAAATCTCTTGTAACCAACTCTCTGGTATTTTCCCACTATCTCGTCCATGGTGAGGAGCAAATAAAATATCTATATCAGGCATTTTAATATCACTTTCAATATCTGCCATAAATTCAGTCTCTAAATCTCCCATCCATAAAAATTTTGCACCACCAAATGATCTATATTCTATGATAGGAGAAATATTGTTAGGACTTTCACCATTCTCTGCATTTTTCAAAGCTGTTATAAAAAATTCATTTGATGTATTTGGCCATAAAATATTTATTCCTGAACTGCCTCGTTCATCATCACTTTGATTCATCCATTTTCTTGTACAATTTTTATAAATATTATAAACTGAATCTCCATCTCTCAATCTACAATATTCTTCAAAATCTGTAGTTTCTATCGTTTTTGTTGCTTTATTTTTTACACAGTAAAAATTATCAACACCAACTTCTTCAGTATAAAACTGTAATCCTTTAATATGATCCTCATCAGGATGTGTTGAAATAAATCTTGATATGCTTTTGTATTTTTTTGCTTCTTTTATTTCTGATGTAATTGCTTCTTTATTGTCATCTTTTAAAAAGCAATCAATTACCGTAAAATTATCACTAGCATGTTTTATGTAAAACATATCACCATTACCAACCGAAAAAGATTTGACTATACTACTCATACCATTTATCCTATTGTTTCAATTCAACATAGCTTTTAAGAATTTGTTCTGCATAACGTTGACTAGATATATATAAACATATTCCTAAAAACAGTAATAAAAATAAATTTTCTTTAATAAAATAATCGAAATAAATATAATTAATAACAAGAAGACATAAAACAAGAAATGAAAAATTTCTCATAAAACCATAAATAATATTTTTAGAAAAAAGTAACCTATCTCCTCGTGTTACTTTCAACATATCAGATAATAACTGTTCTTCATTATCATATTGTTTTAATAGACTTTGGTAAACTTTATTTGTGCTTCTTTTAATATACTTTATTGTTGTATTTCCATATCTATCCCAATAAATTGTTTGCAAATATCCTGAAATTATTGCTCCACAAAATTTTGGTAATAAAGCTACAAACAAAGAAGTAAAAATGATGAGTGGAATTTTTAATATATCCAAATACCCTAACCCTAAAATTGGATAATATTTTGAAACAATCATTATTTCAAGGCATAAAGTAAATATTAAAGCAGGAAAATAACGAGCTTTCAATTCATATTCATTTTTTCCTAATAATCTTATAATTTTAAAATATAAATTATTCATAATCTTCAACCTCTTCCTTAAATTTTAAAGCTTCAACCGGTCCCCAACCATCTCTTTTTGGCATGTTATGATGATGTTTAATTGTACTACCTTCTGTAGAAATTACTTTACATCCTCTTCTGATAAATGCATTTACAACTACTTGTCTTGGATGTTTTTTTGCATATTCCCCAGCAGATACAAATGCTGTCTTATTTTCTTCTTGACCTTTACTACCTAATATTTCATTTAAGATACTTGGTGAAACATTTCTTCTACTTCCATGATGTGGAATTTGTATAAATCTTAGAGTTGAAGCTAAATCCAAACTTTTTGACTTAGCATACTCATTTGCATGGCTTAAAGCTTTTATTCCAGCGTCACCAGTAAGCATGTAGCCTTTTTCATTAAAATGGGCATATAAAATTACACTGCTTTCATTATCTGCACTAGTTTCTCCATCCTCTTTCAATGTTTCAAAAGACATAGATTCAAATACTGATTTTATTCCTTCCATAATGAAATCTCTAAAACTAGACTCTGCCAAGCCTTTCTTTATTGGAGTCTTATTAAAATCTGGAATAAGTTCATGCAAATACCAATTTATATTAGGAGACATAACATGAAAATGACCAATCCATTGTCCTTGAAATGGTTCCTTTATTGGAATTCTTCTTTTTAGAGCTATCTCTTCAAGTGAATATGAGGCAGAAAATTTTTCTTTTAGCCTTTTTGCCAAACTTTCTTCTGTCATTCTTTGATCTTTAAAATAATCAATAATTACAGAAGTATAATTCCATGGTCTATGAATCCAAAGTTCTCCCACCTCAAGAGATTCCATAACAACACTTAAACCTGAAGCATGGTCTTGATCAGGATGAGTATTAACAATAAAATCAACAAAATTAGTATTATAATGGGTCTTAATATGTGTAACTAAAGCTTCTCCTGACTCTTTTGTACCTCCATCAACAACCATAACTTTATAATTATTATTTTCCCCATATCTTATAACAATTGCATCCCCACTGGAATCTCCATTACCAACAGGCAAAAATTCTATCTCAAAATTCATATACTTCTCTCCATTCTATTTTAATAAAACACCAATACCACTATCTTTTAACTTTAATTTAAATTCATCATAATCGTAAATAATATTATTAATAATTTCATCAGATGATGACAATGAAAATTTAGCTCTTTTTTGAATGAAAGTATTAATACATATTGCAGAAACCATTTCAATAAAATCAACATAATAGTTAATGATAGGTGTTGATTCACTATGTGCATTATGAACAATTTTATTTCTAACTCTATAGATATAAACCAATTTTTCGAAAAATATTTTTTCAAATTTTTCTATCAACTTTAAACATTCTTTTGAATCATTAAATACCAAACTTAAAAAATCTAGTTGTTCATAAAACAACTCTTCTTTGTCTAAGTAGCTTTTAACTTGTTCAATATTATCTATAAAGTTTTTCAAATAGATTGTTTCACCCTCTGCAACATTTAATCCAATAGAATCTTTTAATGTTTTTGGCAAATTTACTTCTATTCTATAATGACGTAGTGGTGCGGTGTTTGCAGTAATGTCTTTAAGTTTATGATAATGTTTCCAAGCAAAATCGAACATATATTTTTTTGCCAACATTTTTGAAACCACTTCAAAAATTGTCTTTGGAGTACTCTGAGAATGTTTTGTAAAAATATTTTCCAAAGTAACCCAGTGCCATAAAATTTTCTCATTATTTTCATTAGATTCAATAGCTTTTCTTTTCCAGTGCATTGATTCTAAAATTTTTTTATCAATTTCAAGAAGATTTTTACTCATAGGTTTGGAAAAAATAGATTCTTTATATTTTGAATTATCGAGTTCTAATGCATCTTGATAAGTTAAAAATTCCCAAGTATTACTAGAACCTGAGCCTTTTTCATTACCGTCATTATCTATAATATAATATTTCATAGAGTTTATGGAAATAGGAACTTTATAATATGTATATCTTGAGGCTATAATGTCTAAAGTATTTTCAAGTATTTGCAAAGCTTCCTGTTTTGCATATTCTCCATCTACAATATCAAGCTCCACTGCACCATTACAGTAGTAAATATTATCTTTGATTTCTTTTTCAAACAACTCATTAAAATGTTCAGTTGGATTATTAAATAATCTAGTGCTTTTGGGATTATATATTTGAACATTACCTATCTTTATATTTACATCATCCCCTTTTAAACCTTTTATTTGAAAAACAAATCTTAATTTTTCTGGCTCCTTATCAAAGTAATTTGAAATTGCTTGAATTCTTTTTATATATGTTAAATTATCAATATAGTTTTTTAGTTCACTTTGATATTGAATAAATTCACTGCTAGATGCTTCCCAATTATTACATGTAAGTTTATGAGGAAAATTTGAATATAACATTCCATTTGTCATAGTTTGATATCCAGAAAAAATATCATCGATAATTTGTATAATTTTTTTAGATGAATACTTTTTATGGATAAGTTCAAATATTATAATATTTGTTAAGTGTTTGATCTTCTCTCTTTCTATTTTTTCTTCTTCTGTTAATAGTTGAGATAGTTCATTAACAGCTTCTTTACCTAAAGAAAAATCTTCAAGCTTCAAAACAATCATTTTCAGTAAGTGTAAAAGATAGCTATAATCATCTTTTTTACTAAATTGTTGTTGTATTAGTGTTAGTATTGGTTTAATAAAAGTCAAAGCACTTAAATTTAATCTTGCAAATTCATTAGTTTTGTCTTGAAAAAACTTTTTATTATCATTGTTAGATAAGTTTTTTCTCTCAATTTCTTCAATAAACTCTTTAAATAATTCCTTTGGATTATATAAAATTGAATGAACGAATTCACTTTCAATACTATTATGACTATGGGTTAAATCTCTCCAGTAGTCAATAAAATATTTTATTTTTGTATCACTCATACCTTAACCCTCACTTGTCCAGTTAGTAGTTTTTGCATAAGTGCTTTTTTTTGAAGTTTTAATTCTTCAAGTTCATTTTTAAGAAGATTTATCTCATCATCTGCAAGGCTTAAGACTTCGGCTATTTTTTGTTGTTCTGAAAGTGATGGGAGTTTTAGTTTATGATTTTTGATATTACCAGTAATTTGAGGTTGTCCAGAACCTGAAATTAAATAAGTAAAATTCGTATTCAAAAACAAATAATAAATAAAAGTTTTTATAGCTTTTGTTGAATTATCTAAATTTATAACCATTGCATTGCCAGTTATCCAAGATTTTGGTTTTGTGAAATTAACTGTTCCGCAAGTATTTCCTCTACATGTAACGGCTATTTGTTCTAATTCATGATTGTATTGGTAATACTTTCCAATAATTCCATTAGCACCGTAAACATCAAAGCCTTCATCAGTTAATTCGGTTTGTGAAATTGTTTGAGGTTGATAAATTTCTGCAATCTCTCCCAATCTCACTTCTTTCCACTCATCATTAAAGCCATTAAAACGAATTTCACCGCTTAAAAGCTTTTGCATAAGGGCTTTTTTTTGTAGCTCTTTTGCTTCTAAAAGCTCGGTTTGTTTGGTGATGGCTTCATCCCAAGTTGTGAGAATTTCGGCTATTTTTTCTTGCTCTTTTAGGGGTGGGAGGGGGATTTCTAACTTTGATAAATTAGTTTTTGAAATACCCAAAACAGAAATACCCGTAGCTATCTTTTTTATACTCCTTGCAACAATTTCGTTATAAAGCAAATATCCTTTATATCCATCTACAAAGTTATTGTTTTTGTCTCGTAATAAAAAAGTATGCAATCCTGAAACAGCTTTTGAAGTCAAATTTTTTATTTCTGCACTTTTACCAATATCTGCATAATCTTCTGAAGCATCAGCAATTACCAAATCTCCATTTTGAGCAAATATAATCTCATTTGGTAATTTAGATTTATTAATTTTTGGTAACTCAAATTTTGCAAAATCAATATAAAATTTATGTTTTGTATGAATTTCACCATAATGAATGTAGCTTATTTCATCTACATTATTTAAATCTTCTCTTGAATTTGAATAAGTTTTCAAAAAATCAAATTTTTCTCCAACTTTCACAACATCCCAATCTTCTGGAATAATCCCCACTTTTGTTTGCTTATATCCTTGCTTGATTTCATTCATGGTTTTTATCCTCAAGACTTTTATATGATTTTTCTATCTTACTTACACTTGTCTTTGGAGTTGGTAAATCTTCTGGCATAGTTCCACCAAGCTCTTTTATAGTTTCTCTTACTTTTTTACCTACTTCATAGTGTGTTTGGTTTGCTTTTGTTTTACCTTGGATATTGTCTCGTTTTAGTTTTTCTTCTGTTTGAGTAGCACGAAATAGATTGGCTGCTAGTTATGTACTTCCCATATAGTCAAGGATTTTGTGCGATTTTTTAAGCCCTTTTTTCTCATGTATCCCTTTGGCATCAAGTCCACCATATAAGCCTTTGTATCCATGATTTTGAAATATAGCAAAATCCAAATCAGTCTCAACTCCTGCAAGTTGTGCTGTTTCTACTAGTTGTTTGTTATGTTCTTTAAGCTCATTTCGTAAAAACACTCTTTTTTCATCTTCTCTAAGTTGTGCAAATGCTTCATCATTTTGTAGCTCTTGTCTTCTTGTTTGTATAGCAAAATATGTTTGACCACTTGCTACTACAGGCTTACTTGGGTCTGCATTTTGTACTACTAAATAACATGCATATCGTGAAAGTGCAAAAGATGGATAGCTATTTTTTGCACCTTTTCCGTGTGTTATCTCCTCGTTGACTTCAACGATGTGATCATTTACATCAAAACCACTATTAATACAAGCTTCTTTTGCTTTGTCTATTACTTTTGTAAAGTTCCTAAAATCTGTATAATCAAGAAGTTTCGCTAAAGCTCTTGCATGCCAAAACTCATTGCCATTTTTATCTATTTGTTTTATCTCTTCAAATGTTTGGTGATGTTGTAGTTCAATATCTTTTTTCATCTTATAGCCCCAACTGTTTTAGATAACCACTCATTTTTGATTTTATCGCTACTAACTCATTTTCGATATTTTCGATATTTGTTTTGGTAGCATCTAAATCGATGATTTCCTCTTCTTCAAATGTATCTACATATCTTGGTATATTTAAGTTATAGTCATTTTCTTGTATCTCTTCAAGTGTCGCTACATGTGAGTACTTATCTATCTCACTTCTGTTTTTATAAGTTTCTACTATCTTTTTTATGTCGTTATTTTCTTCATCTTCTCTAAGATAATTTTGATTTTTGCCTTTTCCATACTCACGACTTGCATCGATAAATATAATATCTTTATTTGGTCTATTCTTCTTGAATATTAAAATACAAGCTGGTATTGAAGTCCCAAAAAATAAGTTTGCAGGTAAGCCAATAACTGCATCGAGAAGATTATCTTCAATAAGTTTTGTTCTAATTTTGCCTTCACTAGCACCTCTAAAAAGTACTCCATGAGGTAAAATAACTCCCATTTTCCCATTAGAATTAAGTGAACTAATCATATGAAGAACAAAAGCAAAATCTCCTTTACTTTTTGGTGGTGTTCCATATTTAAATCTTCCAAAGCTATCTTCACTTGCTATCTCTTCTCCCCATTTATCAAGACTAAATGGTGGATTTGCTACAACCACATCAAAAGTCTTTAGAAGATTATCTTGTAGATGAAGTGGATTTCTTATCGTATCTCCCCACTCGATAACTGCATCGTTTATCTCATGCAAAAACATATTCATCTTACAAAGTGCTTGAGTTTGACCGTTTTTCTCTTGCCCATAAAGACGGAAGTTTTTACTTCCTATCTCTTTTGATGCTTTAATAAGTAGTGAACCAGAACCACATGTAGGGTCATAGATCATCTCTCCCTCTTTTGGCTCAACTAGTTTTGCTAAAAGAGTTGATACTTCACTTGGGGTATAAAACTCCCCACCTTTTTTCCCTGCATCACTTGCAAAATGTGAGATAAGATACTCATAAGCATCTCCTATTACATCATTTCCCTCTAACATTGAAGGTCTTAAATCAAGTCTTGTATCACTAAAATCTTCGATAAGGTTTTTGAGTATTGTATTTCTCTCTTTAGTGTCACCTAGTTTGTTTTTGTTGTTGAAATCTATGCTTCTAAAGATACCTTCTAGTTTATCTCTGTTGTCCTCTTCGATTCTCTCAAGTACTTTATTCATTATTTCACCAAGATTAGAAGCCTCTTTGTGTTTAACCAAATAATCAAATGTACAACTCTCATCAAGTCTGAATTTTTCTCTTTTTAGCTTTGCTTCGATTCTATCCGTCTTATCACCGTACTCTGCTTGAAGCTGTTCTAGTTTTTCTTTATAAAAATCAGAAAGATACTTCACAAATAGCATCGTAAGAACATAATCTTTATAATCACTTCCATCCATCGTACCTCTGAATGTATCGCAAGCTTTCCATACTACATTGTTGATTGTGCTTTGAGTCGTTTTTTGCATTTAATTATTCTCCTTGTAATGCTAATGTTTCAAATATCTCTTTTGAATACTTTTGTTTTTCGTTTATTAAATTTTGTAAAAGCTCGTTTTCTTTATGAGCAAGTTTTAGGTATTCTACTATCTTGATTTGTTTATCTAAGTTAATAAGTGGTATTTCAATCTTATTTACATCGGCAACTTTTATCATAGATATTGTAGTGCCTGACAATTCTGTTGATAAAGCTCTTCTGACAATAGTGCAATTAAGATAATGAGCTATGAAATGTGGATCAAATCTACTATCTTGAAGCTTCACACGAATCATCAAAGATGGATAGATGAGATTTTCGTACTCTTTATCTATATATACAGCAAAGTTTGGTTCTCGAAGTCTTAAGAGTATATCGCCTTGTTTTACTAGATAATCCTCTTTGATTTGCTCATTTGAGATAAACTCATCTGCAAAAGTATTATCATAGACGGCATCTTCATTAAAAGACTTGAGAGATACAACACTATAATAAAACTTAGATGCTTTGCTCATATCAGCTTTTTTTCTGTTGAGTACAAGTCCAGTTTTTATCTCTGCTATGTCGCTTAGTTTTATTACCATAAAAGCACACCCTTAAAATTTTAATTTGTATTATAAAAGAAATAATACACCTTAAGCAAAAGTATATCGTTTTAAAAAAAGAAAGTCAAATCATTATGTACTATTTATATAATAATACTTTTTAATATTTTTGGAAACTTTCCTTCAAAATAAAAAGCTGTAACTTTTTCTTACCATTTTTAAGAGCTAAATACTGTTAAAAAATCGCTACATCTCTTTATTATCAATATTTTCAAATTACGCTAACTATTCTCAAAACGCCTTGTTACTAGGCTTTTATATGTTAAAAAAAAGATACAAGCTTTTTAGTATCTAAATTTATACACATTTTCTATTCTCTTTTTTTTCAAGTAAATTCTAGCTATTAAATAATCTCAGAAGCGTTTGGCCATGCGACTACTAATACGAGGAAAACGAATGAACATCAACATCCAAGAACTTAAGGATTTAATTGTTTGTTTAGAAAATAAAATAGAAATGAATCATGAGGAATTACTTAAAAAGATTGATTCATTATCTATTGATGACAGGTTGGTAACCAAAGAGGAGGCTGCAAAACTGATCAGTTGTGAAAAACAGATGGTTAAAAAGCTTGAATATGAAGGAAGAATCACCAATTATGGGAGAGGTAGCTTCCTGCGTTATCGCAAAAGCGAATTGATGGATTTAAGGGAGGTTCGTCATGATTAACAATAGTATTAATCTAGAGGAAAGCTTTGTTATTGAAACAAAGCTCTCTCAAGAAGCGATAAAAGAACTTGACAGATGGTATTCTCGTCAAAATATTTTGATCAAATGTGATATTTTCAATGAGCAAAGAAATCAATATTTCAAATACTCGAAACAACTTGAAAATAAAAATCTTATTTCTGTTATTGCTTTTTATATGGCAATCAAAAATTTTAATGACCAAATGACTCTTCATTCAATCAAAAATAAGAGTATGAGCCTTAAAAATTCAGAAAAAACTTCTGATTTTGCAATTAAACAGTTTAAGAAAGCAAAAACAAAAGTGAAAAGAGAAAAATTGATAAATCTTTGGTCAGTAATTAGAAAACTGAAAAACGAAGGCTGTAGCTTCCGTGATGTATCAAAATTTTTAAGGTCAAAACATAGGTTTCAAGTATCACACACATACATATCTCAAGTTTGGAAGGAGTTAGAAAATGAGTGTTGATGTTGTTGATATTCTTATTTATTTGGTCATCTTTATTATTGCTTTTGGGTTATCCATGATGCTTCTCGAAAGGATAGCCAAGGTTTTATTTAGTGAATTTTACACTAGATTTGATGAGCAGGTAAACCTCTACAAGAAACATACAAATGATGTTCTTAAAACTCATTTAAGTAATATCGATACTACTGTTCATTTCAAAGATGAGATTGTTCAAAGCCTTGAAAATATAAATGAGGAGATATACAGTCTTCATAAACAATTAAAAAATTTGAATGATCTTTGTCAAAACAGGGAAGAACTTGAGAATGAAATTCTAAAATTAAAAAATATTCTCAAACGAAAGGAGAAAAACCTATGAGTAAAAGCTCTTCTTCTTGGCTCTTTGAGGATTATAAAAAAATCTTTGAAACCATAACAGGCTCAAAATTAACAAATGACGAGACGGAGTTTTTAAAAAAATACTTTGACCCATATTCTAACTTTGCACCAGGAAAACATCTTTATTATTTATCTATCTTTAGATTAAAAAGATTCTATCCGAGATTCGTTGTGCACTATCTGATTAAAAAGAAGCTATATACAGACTTTGCCAAGGCAGAGCAATACTCTTTGAAATCAATTCACAAAGACTTTGCTAAACATTTTTTAAACGAAGTCACAAAAGCGTACTGTAAGTTCTCTGATTAGTCAGAGAACTTTTGGATTGCACTTGATAATTTTAATAAGGCAGCAAAAGAGCTGTAAATCATATGAATCCCCAACGAAAAGGTTGGGAAGGAAAGACGAAAAAGAGATGACTAATCGTTAACAATATCGGCGACTTGCTTGTGTAAAGCTTCAAAACTCGCTTGATTCAAAGTTGCTCCCCCATTGGAATCAATTTCATACTCTATTACTGACGAATAAACTACTTTCGATCCATCTCTATAGGGATAAACCTCTACCAACAAAGGAAGTATTTTTCCATTGACATTCAAACTGAAAGTATTTTGCTTTTTAAGTTCCGCAAGTTGTTCTTTCGAGTACCATCCATACTTCCAATTACCCCAATTATAGTCACCTAGTTTTCTAGTGAAATTTGTATAAATTGATTTATCTGGATACTTTGAATTAATCTCACCCTTCAATTGAACAGTTCTTTTTATGATCAAAGGTGTGCTCTTCAACGAAGAATATATTTTTTTCGCATCCTGTTCAAGATTTGCTGGTGCATCTAGAGTTTTATGTTCCAAGCCCACCGCATTAGTATGTCCAAGTATCGTATATTTTGAAGGAAATTTCATATTTAAAGCGAATGCATTTTTCTCCAATTGTTTTATTTGCCCAGATAAAGAAAATAACACCCTTGTTACGGACTCTCTATTTGGACAATCGTGACAGTTAAAATCACCATTAAAATAATCAATTACAAAACTATTATTTTGATACATAACCTGCTGCCCATACGTACTCCGTGTTTGATTTCTTTTAGTAACCCTAGTAGTGTATTTACTTAAAGAAGACATCGTTGATGATAAAACATTAACAACATCTTTTTCTAAAATTTCATTGCCTTGTATTTCATCTTTAAATACATATTTTAATTCTATAGGACTTAACTCCCCACAACTCATTTCTTTAGGCGGCAGTGGTGCGTTCATACCACTACATCCTGACAAAATCCATCCTAGCCCAATACCAATGGCAACATGTGTTATTAATTTAATGCTCATTTTTACCTCTTTGTAAAATTATTTTGAAAAATATTTTATATTTTTCCTTATCGGATAATATTATCCGTTTATAAATTACGAAACCCTTAATATGTGCTTATATTATTCAAAACGGATAAGGCATGTAATGGAAATTATTGATAAAATCAACTATCTTATAAAAGAAAAAAACTTGCAAAAAAAAGATTTTGTCAAAATGCTTCAATCTTTAGAACCTAGACTAAAAAGTACAGGGGAAATACCGAGTGAACAAACTGTTTATGGCTATTTAAACGGAAAGCGGGAATTAAAAGTTGAGCTCATCCCTTATATTGCCGAAGTTTTGGAAGTAAGTGAAGAGGAGTTATTTCGTTTTGATATAGAATACTCAACCGCATATAATATGCGTTATTCTAAAGAGATTCGAGAGATTCTTCAGCTTCTTAAGTATCTCCCAAAGCCTGCTATGGAAAAGTTAAAAGCTCGTTTACTAGAGTACAAAAAACTAGCTATACAAGAGTTTGAATAATCCTAAATACTTTGAAACTGTTAGAGTTACCTTGAAATATACTAAAGCAACCCATCCCTCTGCATCCTCTCTTGCAAAGCCATAATAATATAGGCATTAAGCGTACCACCATGGTAAGAGCGTATTTTATCTTCCCACTCAACAGGAATATTGATCAGTTTTTTCTTCTTTTGAAGCCCCTGCTTTTGTGTCTGCTCTTGCTCGCTCATCGCTGCTGAAGACTTTACTTTTTCTATGTTTTTTAAAAATGATGCTTTTGCCATACTCTATCCTTTTTATATTTTTTTAATATCTAAAATATATACTTTAAATATTTAATTTCTTTTGAACCTCTTCAAAGAGTTCATCAAACTCTCTATCTGCTTTGCTGAATACTCGATACTCTTTAATGCTTTTACCCACACCGATTGAGTGAGCTATATCTACTCTTTGGCGTAGTACAGAAGTAAGTAATTCAAAGTGTTCTGACATACAGATAAACTCTATTAAGTCTCCAAAGTTTTTCATTGCAGGATTAAGATTGTTAAAGACTATATTTGTCTTGATAATCTCCCCTTGTATCTCTGAGAGTGATTTTAAAATCTCCTCATATTTTTGCAATCCCATAAGATCAAAGGGCTTATCAGAAACAGGAGTAATGAGCATATCTGATCCACTAATAGCAATACGGTTATATGCGCTATCAAATCCTCCACTGTCAATTATGGTTATTTCTTTGTCTGTGTCGTTTTGAATATGAAGAGCAAGATCATCAGCACTTTTGATCTGCTTGATCGATAGTGGTTCAAGTTGCATCGATTTTCTAATCTCATTGGTTTGAGTAAGAGATTGTTGAATATCTAAGTCGATGATCGTCGTAGGAAGTAGTTTTGAGAAGTGAACAGCTAAATTCCATGCAATTGTGGACTTACCTACGCCACCTTTTTGATGTGAGAGAGTTATAATCAAAAATATCCTTTAAATATTAAATAGATACTTTTATTATATATAAAATATATTTTTTTTACAACAATAAATAGGAATGCCAACCTGTTATTTGGATGAATAAAGCTATTAAAGATATGCCACTTGTGACACATTATTGATTTTATCATGCCATTTATGGCATAATAAAAAAAAGGATAGAGCATGACAAGAAAAGATTTGATTGATAAAATTCACGATCGCAAAAATCAGCTTCATATTTCTATCGAAAACTTGGCAAAAATATCAGGTGTAGGTATAAGAACTTTAAATCGTTTTTTTGCTGGTGATGATGTAAAGCTCAGTACGGTAGAAAAAATTACAGCTACTTTGGGATTGGATTTTGCAGGAAACGAAGTTATATCTTTAGAAGTGCTACAAGTTCAAAGAGCAAAGCAAAAAGCACTGTTTATGGCTTCGCTTGTACAAAGCACATCTACCCTTGAAATGCAAGGCTTAGAGCAAAGTTCCCTTGAAAAAATCATCACTCGATTTGAACAAGAATTTTTAAGTGGTGCGTATCAAGACAAGCTTTGGGTAGCGTAATGATCGATGCTACAAAGCCCATCGGTGATGCCACACAGCTTGATGACGTATCGGGATTAAAACTCCCAAAAGATAAAGTGTATCTTCTTAAAGAGATATACGAACAAGAAGCACTTAATATCGCAAACGCTACGATAAAATACCTTGCAGCACCTCCTACTAAAAAGGAAGCACCTTTTACTTATAGCTGGATGATGCATCTGCATGAAGAGATGTTTGGAGATGTATGGGAGTGGGCAGGTGAGCTTAGAAGAATAGAGCTTTCAATTGGTATTAAGGCTTACCTTGTGCCAATGGAATTAAAAAAACTTTGTGATGATATTGCTTACTGGAATGAGTATAAAACTTTCGATCTGTTCGAAACAGCTGCGAGGATACACCATAGAGCGGTTCAAATACACCCTTTTCAAAACGGAAATGGTAGATGGAGTAGGATGCTTGCAAATATCTATTTACGACAGCACGGGAAAATGCCTGTTCGTTGGCAAGAGGATCTACTTGCATCTGAAAATCCTAAAAGAAATGAGTACATTATTGCTCTAAAAAAAGCTGATGCGGGAGATTATAAAGATTTGATTGATATGCATAGAGTGACATATTGAATTGTAAATAGTCTCACTCTATATTATTTACAAAGTATGTGCTTTGACGATAAACGAAAAGTAATGTCACCCCAAATAATGCTCTGTAATACTCGCTCTAAAATGCTTCATCTCCCAACTTACACCTTGGAGTGCTTGCTCGTAGGTGTAGCCATGTTTTTGATACTCTCTCACTCTGTTTTGGGCAAAGGTCCAACGAAATCCATGTGAGCCTTTTGGATCAATGTTTAATCTTTTGCATGTTTCTCTTATATCATCTACATAGGCTTGGTAGCGGATTTTAAAGATTTGCGTTTTATTGCAGATAAAATACTCTTCTAGCTGCTTGTATGTTTTTGGGGAGATCAAGACATCGCCCACTTTTCCACCTTTCTCTTTTGTTTCAATGACACCTACCTCTTTATTTGAGATCTCATCTACCTTGTAGCCTTTGAGTTGCTCCTCTTTTATAAAAGTGACACCTTCACTTCTTGCCCCACCCTCAAGCTGAATAGAAGCTGCTAGCTTATGTTCTAGTGAAGAGAGATTCTCAATAATCTCTTGAGGATTTTGATAAACACGGTTTTTATAATTGTTGGCGACAAGCTTTAGATCTCTTGCTTGATTGAGTAGCTCTTGTCTGATTTTAAAATCATAGGCTATTGGGTTATCAGGGTATTTTGCTTGTGAGTATCTATTTAGAGCTATTTCTAGCTTCCCAAGGGCAGTTGTAATCTTCTCTAGGTATTGTTTAGAGGGATAATACTCGATTTTATATTCGATATATGCTTGAACATGTTCAGCAGTAATGAGTTCACAATTTTTGAGTTTAAAGTGTTCTGCAAGATAGTTAAAAAAGTTGTTCCAGACACTTCTGTAGCTCTCCATGGTTTTATAAGAAGCGACAGCCAGGTAGTGAGTATGTGTAGGATCAATTCGATCTTTCTTTTTTGCTCCTGCTACAAATACAACCTTTGCAAGTTGGGCACTTTGGTAATAGACACTTCCTCTCATTTGGTTTTATTCCATTTTTGGTTTGTTAAAAGTTTTCCTGCCTCTAAATACAGGTATGCGTTGAGTTCATCTGCTTTTTGTTTTTCTTTGAAAGCTTCAAACAAATATTTGGAGGAAATAGCCCAAACACTACTCTATTTTTACAGGTTAAATCCTGGCTTTTTTGGCTCCACAGCTTTGAAAAGAACTGGTAACTTTACACGCATATGTGCTTCACGGTTTGAAATAGCTCTATCAAAAAGATACCGGTAAACAGATCGATAAAACTTAGCCTTAAACATTGGGCTAAACAATGCTTGCTTTTTTGGCAAGGGGTTTTAAAAAAAAATAGTTTACTATGAATTTTGTAAAGTATTTACGTGTGAAAGAAAAAAAGTTTGGCTCAAATTTTTTTTCGCCCGTTTCCTATTTTTTCACTCTCTTTGAGCTAAGCCCTCTGAGCAGGAAGTTTCATAAGGTTTGAGTTTACAAAAATAAAAACTTGAGTTTACAGTGAAGTTTACACTTGTTTACAAATCAGTTTACAGATTTTTACTTCCTTATCTGTGTAAAAAAAACTGATTATTTCAAAGTGCAAGATTAGTATATAAAAATATATTTTATATATGAGTTTCTCTATTTTAAAATATGATAATCAATAATTTTTGTATAAAATCGCATTTTATATATGATAGCTAGTAGTTATTATTGAAGCCTATGAGCATAGCATATAAAAACCACAAATAAGTCGCTAAAATGCAATCTACAACTCAGAATTTCGCACCATCAGCATCATATTCTCCCCCAAATGGAACCGTGTCACAAACACTTTCTCGCCGTCTTTAAGAGTGTAGACTTGATAGACCCTCTCTGAGAAGTGGGTGAGCAGTATTCTCTCATACGACTGAAACAGGGTTCCATCTTCTAAGATTATCTGCACATCTTTAAAAACATGCTCCTTTGGTTGTTCACTCTTAGCTTCATATTTCTCAAACTCTTTTTTTCCAGAGTAAAACGCAAACACTAATATGTAAATTGCACCTAGTATTAAAACTACGTCTCCAGCATCAAACTCCATTATTTCTCCTCCACTTCACATCCAGATATTGGGATAAGCGTATTATCCTTTTTAAACTCATCTTTGTATATCTCCCAGCCATCTTCCTTGCTAAGGAGTAGGCGTTTGGAGGAAAAATCTTGGACATGACATCGAAAGAGTTCACCTTTAAGAAATTGCTCTTTTTTTGTCTCATTGCCAGACACTCTCATAACACGAAGCACTTCTCTAAAGAAAAATGCTACTCCTAGGATTATCCCACTCATTACGAGCATTGCCAAAAGACTCGCTAAAATAGAACCTCTTCTTGTTTTCATCTCACCTCTCCTATACTATCTCTTTGAGCTGCTCTTTGAGTGTTGGCTCATAAGTCTTTTTGCCTGATTTTCTTTTTCTTACTCTTTTGCTCTCTTTTATCGCATCATCGAGAATGGTGACGACCACATTGTCATGTACTTTGAGGCTGTAGCCCTCTTGTGTATGGTACTCTCCATTTCCTAGTTCCTCTATGGTGGCTTTGAGAGTATCTGGAACTATTTCGCTACTGAGTTTTTCAAGGTCAAGCTTATAGACTCGCTCTAGATAACGCAGCAGTGCATGTTCACTGATGATGAGTTCGTTGCTGCTTGATTTGATATGGTCAAGTTCTGTTTGGAGCTTTTGCAGATGTGAGTGCTTCACTCGAAGTTCTTCTTGGATGAGTTTAAGTTGTGACTCTTTGGCCCTGATGTCAAGCTTGCTCTTTTCTATCTGCGAAGCGAGAGATTTTATCTGTGTGGTTTTAAAGTTTTTTATCATCTTTTTTCTCCTGTCTTGTTCTCTAATTTACATCCATTCATGTGGATTAGAAACTCACCTTTTTCTAAGTACTCACCGCTAATACTCCATCCATCACTTTTGCTCACTCTATGTGCTCTTGTTCCCTCATGGCAGATGATCTCCTCTCCCGACTTAAACTTCTTTGCTATCTCTGCTCTGTGATCATCCCACTTAGTGGCAAGGTCATAAAAAAAATAGATCATTGATATAAGTGTAAAAAGTACTAAAAAAAATGTGAATATCGCTTCTCTCTCTTTATTCTTTACTGCCATCTCTGCTCTCCTCTTTAGGTTTGTTTATTTTTTTAAATCTTCGAACGAGTTTTAAAGCTTGCTCCTCATCAAATGGATAAGGACTCTCCAGAATTGAGATAAGTGCATCCTCTTCATCCTCTGCGGTGTTTACTATGAGATCTATCTCTCTATAGGCTTCATCTAATAGGTAATCATCTTCACTTATCATAATTATGCTCCTTTAAAAGTAGTCGTTGAGTTTCTCTAAGAGGTGTCTATATTTTTTAGATCCTAGAACTATAAAAATAAAGCCGCCTGCTATGATGAGAAAGAGTAAAAAGTTAACCCACCCATCAAAGTCTGGAAGGAAGCCTGTTTGGTGGAGGGCTTCTATGATGTAGTGTATATCCATAGTTTTTCTATCTCTCCTTATGGTGTTTTAGTTTTTGTCGCAGCTGCTGATATTGATGAGGATGTCACCCTTTAAAAAGTGCTCATCACCTTTAAGGCTCCAGCCACTCCTCTTAGAGACGAGGTAGCCTTCGTTTGATTTAGAAAATCGCCCTGCCCCGCACATCAGCTCTTTGCCTTTTTGAAAGTGTGCTGTTTTTTCTTTGACATCACTCTTTGCGTTTGCATCTATAAAAAAGTTGGCGATTAGAAAAAACGCGATAGTTCCAATAACAATGGCACCTAAAGCCTTCATATCTTTTTCAAACTTCTCCTCTCTGCTCATTCTTTTTCTCCTAGCACTTTGTTGAGACGAACCATAGGCGAGCATAAGCACGAGTATGACAAATACAGTGGTTTTTACAGATTCAAGTGTCTCCATGGGTTTGCCTTGTGTGGTGTTTTTATGATGGTATTTTAGAGGATAGGGGTGAAGGGGTTGTTTCGTTTGGTTTTTTATTTGTGTATTTTTTCTTTTATGAGGTATAATTTTTCTTGCCATAGTGATGCATCTATGGGCTAGATTATGCAGCACTATCACTAATAACAGTTTCAAGATCTTTTGCGTCTCTATTTAAGAGCCCGCAAAGATCCTCTTATGCTAGTTAGCTACTCTCACTTCACACTCTCTATCTTCTGACAAATCTCACGCATCACATACTCTAGCTTTTGAGCTTTTTCGTAGTAGTTTAGAAATGGTTCTACCCAGTTTGGAATTGGCATTGGTTTACCATCTCGCAATACTCCCCAGTTTGTAACTGTAGAATAAGGCACTTTACTTATTTCAGAAAAGTCTTGTTTGCACATATCAAGTTCTTTTAATCTCTCTAAAAATGATGTTTTATCCATGCTTGCTCCTTTAATTGCTATATTTCATAAAATTATAGCATTGTTTTTCCATATAACAGAAATTACTCTTGACACATTTATGTAATTTAGAATATAATTTTAAATATATATTCCATATCACATTAAGGAACTCTTATGAAAAAAGCGAATAATCTCTCAAAAAAGTATAAATATACTCTCCTTGTTTTAACTGTTGAGTTGCTTGTAAGTATCACACAAGCTTTAAGTACATTGCAAAACATGCTTTAAAAATGCAAAGGAGTTTTTTATGGCACAAAAATCGTATGATAAAGCGCTCTATCGTCTTGTATCTATCTTAGCTATACTTGCAAAAGATGAGAGACCAACCATTGCTGAGTTAGCAGTAGAGTTTAATGTTTCTGTGCGAACGATTCAAACAGATATCTATATAAGGCTCAACAGATTTCCTATAATCAAAGACAGCTATGGAAGATTACTCTTTGAGGATAAATTTGAATTTTTACAATCTTATCGATAGAAAAATGAAAGGTTACATGCCATGACAAATACTATAAAACTAGAAGATTATCTCTCTATGCTAATACCCGATCAAGAGAGTGCAGAGTTTTTAAAGAATCTCTATTTACCAATATCTAAAGAGTATATGATTCTTATGACCCATAAAGAGTATAGAGCTAAAACAAATGATTTACTCCATACTAAAGAGCACTTTGGTAAGCTCTACTATATCTACCTTATGGATAGAGATCCAAATGAGTTTGACCCACGTCCACAACCATTAGTGGACACTCTATTTATTTAGTTTATAGGAAATTTATCTTGTGTATCAAAATAGCTTTTTAAAAAATCTGATTCTTCCGAAGTTAATTTTGACCCCGTAACACTTTCAAACTGTAATTTATAGTCATTGTAAAGCCACGAAGAAGTTTTGCTCATTGTTGTTTCTCCCTTCTCTTGAGAATGTTTTTTAACCTCAAAATTTCATTCTCAAGTTTTTCTCTAGTTTCACAAAGTTTATTCAAATTTTTTAATTGTGTTTGAAGAGCAAATGTCTCCTCGTTTATGATCTCAAAATTTAGAATTATCAGAATAATCCATTTTTTACTTAGTGTTGGTTATACAAAATCAATCAATAAATTTTGTGAATATTCCAGAGTGAGAAGGGAGGCAAGAACTGCAATTAGGGCTTCAAAGTTCCCAAAAAATTGGGCAGACTTCGGGGTTATTGAAATTTCACTTTTTGCAATCGTGTTGCAAAAAATGCTATAATTCCATCGTTTCGATCGGTCGGTCGTTCCGCCTCTTCGCCTTTTTCACGCTCGGCAAGAGCATACCATTCGATAGTCGGTTGTGCTGTACTATCTGTTCCATGCCAAATATGTGAGAGTCTTTGGTTTAGGTCTTGGTATGAGAAGGTGATGAGTGCATAGTATCATCCACAGCGCCACTATCTGCGTGTAGTCGATTCCTCTTTTAGTTTCCCTGTGAGAACCAGCCGCAGCTGTATCAATTTCTACTTTTTTTTCAACACTTGGGTACTCTTTGCTTACCTTAACTATGATAGCTTACAAACAGAGTATCTACTTCACCAGACGCTTGATAATACGCCTTTCAATTTTTTGAACAATGAGATGTGTATGAGTGAGGAACAGGTACCAAGTGCTCCAGTTGAATTACTCAACGGGAAGCCAGAGATGACTTCCTTCACTTTGGGAGTGAAAACACTTGGTACCCCGTTGAATAATTGGGGTAAGTATATAAATTTTACAATTTTTTTGCCTGAGTCAAGAATTTAAATTTTTAATTATATGGAGTTGTATGAAGTTATATGGAGTATTAAAAGTGGTATTTAATAGATTTTTTAGCTGAAAACGAAAAATTAGTTTTTAAAATAATTTCTATTTGTGTTTCTACAAAACCGTACCTTAGACCGTACCCTTGCTTTGTTTTTTTGAAGGTTTTGAATTTTTAGAAAGTCTTTGAAGTTCCCTATTTTAGGGCAATGGTGCGGATGAAAGGACTTGAACCTTCACACCTTACGGCACCAGATCCTAAGTCTGGCGTGTCTACCAATTTCACCACATCCGCATAGTAGAAGTGTTTAACGTCTCTTCAGACAAGTGGTACGCCCTACACGATTCGAACGTGTGACCGATGCCTTAGAAGGGCATTGCTCTATCCAGCTGAGCTAAGGACGCATCTGTAAGAGTGGTGCGCCCGATAGGATTCGAACCTATAAC
>Ga0265295_1001946_pt1 | contig 34569 bp, 28 predicted proteins | sample Munlansysbiofilm_FD_192503 | JGI IMG/M metagenome (GOLD analysis project Ga0265295, IMG submission 192503) | Leachate microbial communities from a municipal landfill in Southern Ontario, Canada - Methane capture system biofilm | ecosystem: Engineered > Solid waste > Landfill > Unclassified ... | reverse complement strand
TAGCACGCGCCATAGCATACGTGATTATTGCTCGGATCCAATTCCCAATGCCGCTTTGGACAAAATCTTGGAAGCTGGAAGGTTGGCTCCTTCTGCTCAAAACCGTCAACCTTGGCGATACATTGTTATAAGGGAGTCAAATGAAGTAAAAGCCTTTGCGAAGCATACAGGATTAATTGGGCTTAGTAATTTCTTTGTTAAAAGTGCTCCCTGTGTAATAATCGCCTGTGCTGAAAGCAAGAAAAACTTACGCATCAACAACCAGGACTATTATTTGGTAGATATCGCTATCTCTTTTCAGCAGATGATGTTATGTGCCTGGGAGATGGGTATAGGTTCTTGTTGGATGGCTGCATTTTCGGAGAAAGCTCTGGCAAAATATCTCAACATTCCCAAGTCTTGGCGGATTGTAGCCTTTTCTCCTTTTGGCTACCCCAAAGATGATAAGAGCTTATATAGCAAGGCGATAACTGGTGTTGCCAGAAGCAAGAAGCGACAAGCCATTGAGGACATGGTTACTTTTTTTTCCAGTCGATAGACTAGCCTTTTTTTACCCTCCGGATCAAGCTAACTTTACGCTATGTTTGTCCAGACATTCTCCTGTGCGTATAGGATTATGTCTGCCTAAAGCATGGGTTTAGCATAGTTTACCCAATGGGGTAAGCATTGGCTAGAGGATATCTCTTTAGATAGGATCAGCTCGTAAGATATTTGGATACAAAAGCCACCCGAGACTGGAACCATTGTTAAGATTTGCATTGACAAAAGAAGTCTTAGATTTTATCATGAAGTTCTAAAGAAATGTGGAGTTTACAATGCCTGCTATTGCCGTTTTGGGCTGCATGTGGGGTGATGAGGCAAAGGCGAAGATTGTTGACTATTTGGGAAGCGATGCCGATTATGTGGTTCGTTTTCAAGGAGGAAGCAATGCCGGACATACTATAGTTGTAAAGGGAAAGAAGTATGTTTTTCATACTGTTCCCTCTGGTATTTTGTATCCACACACTAAATGTGTTATTGGCTCCGGACTTGTTATCGATCCCTTTGCGTTGGTAGCAGAAATTATGGCTTTGGAAGCCGCCGGAATCACTTTTAACCATCGTTTGTTTATAGACGAGCGTACCGGAATTGTATTGCCATTGCACAAACATTTGGATCTAAGTTCTGAAAAACAGCTTAAAAGCGCAAAGATTGGTACTACAGGACGCGGTATAGGCCCTGCTTATGCGGATCTCACTGCCAGAGTAGGAATTCGTTTGATAGATTTGGCTCATCATCGCTATTTAAAAAGAAGAATACAGGAACTGTATCTGTATCACAAGCACCAGGAAGAAGCATCGGAAATTGCGGAACTTATTCGGCAGTTGGAAGAATGTTGGAAATTTTTACGAAAATATAGCTGTCAAACCGGTAACTTATTGCACGAGGCAAATATACAAGGAGCCAAAATCATCTTTGAAGGGGCTCAGGGCAGCATGTTGGACCGTAGTTGGGGTACATATCCCTATGTTACTTCATCCAATACAATAGTAGATGCAGTGGGAATTGGAACCGGTTTTTCGGCACGGTGTCTGGATGAAGTTTTGGGCGTATTCAAGGCTTATGCCACTCGAGTAGGTGAAGGACCATTCCCCACCGAAATAAGCGATGATATTGCACAGAAGATACGCAAACAAGGAAACGAATTTGGAGCAACCACTGGAAGACCAAGACGAATAGGATATTTCGATGCCGTTCTAGCTGCTCACACCATCAAGCTAAATACAATCGATAAGCTTGCCATAACCCTATTAGATGTGTTGTCTGGAATAGAAGAGCTTAAGATCTGCATGGGCTACAAGTTAAAAAACAGAGTGCTAACCGAGCCTCCATCACATCCGCTTGATTGGGAAAAGATAGAGCCTATGTATGTTAGCTTAGAAGGGTGGGACCAGAACTTAAATAAAGCTAGGTCGGTGAAATCTTTACCCCAAAACGCAAGAATATACTTGGAAGCGATTGAAGATCTGTTGGAAAAACCCATCAAGATAGTATCGGTGGGGAAAGAACGCAATCAAACCTTTGTTATCAATAAAGGATAGATGAGAGAATCATGAAACAGTGCCTTATTATTTTTATGCTGATTATAGCGGTGGGGATTTTTGCCCAATCGGCAGATACTCTTTGGGTCTTCAATGCACCCCAATTTGCCAATCCGTTTTATGAGACATATTCTAGGAACTATTTAGGGGTTGAAGCAGCAGGAAGAGGCTACACTGGGGCGGCGGTATTGAGTAATGCCCACTCTGCTTTAATTAATCCGGCAGTTATGACGGCAGATTCGGCGAATATTTTTATAGAATTTGGGATAAAGCCTCCTCAGAATGAAGATGAGCTTAAGTTTAATGCCAATTATGTTTCGCCAACACCACTTGGTGTTTTTGGGTTTAGCATGCCGCTAAACTCAAAATGGAATATTGCCGCTATGTACAACAATCCTAAAAGCATTTACTTAGAAGATTTTATAATAGAGATCAATCAAGGAGCTAGTATAGTAGCAATATCGCCTAAATATTACTTGCATCAGTTTAGTGCAGTTGCCAACTATAAGCTTACGGATAAGGTGTCTCTGGGAATGGCATTACACAATCAAATACATTATTTTTACAATCCCATTTTTCTGCGCAGCTATGCCAAAGTGAGCGATACAGTTTATAGAGTTCGCATGCAACCTGGTTTTCTATTTAAACAGGATAAATGGATGGTGGGCGGCTCAGCATTATTGCCGGGTAAGATTGATGTGGATTTGCGATATGGTAAATATGAATATCCTTTGCCATTAGAACTGAATGCGGGCTTAAGTTACACTAGTGGTCAACACCGTTTATCGGGAGATTTTAGCTTTGTAAATGATTCTGCAGTAGATGAAAAGTTTTCAAGCAGGTATGGTGTTCATTTGGGAGCGGAAAAGAGAGTAGAAAACCATATTATACGTGCAGGATATATGTTCAAATCTAATGTATGGGATGGCAGGGTGATGTTAGCAGAAAACACTACTGCCAATGCCGACACCTCAATTTTCTGGTTGGATGTACCCAACAGTTTGGATGTAAAAGACAACAATCAACATTTTCTTACGGCAGGGCTTGGTTACCTTTTTAAACACGGTCAGATTAATGTCTCGCTTTTGCATTGCATTATTGGTGAAAATCGTCAAACTCAAGTCAATATGGGCTTAAGCATAAAATTGAACACTTTTATGAGTAGTAAGCTTCTGGAGGATTGATGAAGCAATCTGGTGTTCAAATAAGGGCAATCGACAAATATGAGCTTCCGTTGTTGGAGGATGCAGTTAATACTTGGTTTTCGGCTCTTAGAGACAACAAATTGCGTCGCAGCAAGAGAGTGTTAATTAAACCCAATCTTCTGGGTGCTTATGCTCCAGAGCAAGCAGTTACTACTCATCCAACGGTTTTGGAAGCTATTATCCGCTATTTTTTGGCACACAAAAAAGAAGTATGGGTAGGAGATAGCCCGGGCGGCGGAGTATCGGTACAGAAAGTATGGCAGGTCTGTGGATTGCAAGATTTGGCAGATCGGTATCCGATCAAATTGGTGAATCTATCAACCGAAAAATATAGAGAGATGAATTACGAGGGAATTCCAGTAAAGATATCTGAAACACTCTTTAAATGTGGAATCGTAATCAATGTGGCAAAGTATAAAACTCATTCATTGATGGCTTTTACCGGAGCGTTGAAAAACCTTTATGGCTTGGTGCCGGGGTTGATAAAAAGTGAATATCATAGAATGCATCCAGATACAAAAAGCTTTGCAGCTCTGCTGATAGCAATCTATGGATTGTGTAGAGCGAAGATAACTTATAACATTCTCGACGGAATTGTGGGAATGGATGGTGCGGGTCCTTCAGCAGGCACAGTTCGACATTTTGGCTTATTGATGGGTTCAGAAAGCATTTCGGCTTTGGATACGGTTGCCTCCCGCATGATGGGTTTTACAGTAAATGACGTACCGTATCTGTGGGCTGCATTACATATGGATGGGATCCTTCCCTCTCAAATTCATGTACCGCACAGTTTTTTACACTACAGGATTCCTAATGCGGATATTCGGGTAGTAAAAATGCGGAAAGAGGGGCTCAAATATGTGCCACGAGGAGTGCGCTATCTTTTTAGAAAAGCATATTACCATTATCCTGTAATCAGTGCTCGTTGCGTTCGCTGTGGAGTTTGTGTACGCTCGTGCCCCGTTAAGGCTATTACCTGGCAAGAGAATGGATTTCCTGCCATCAATAAAGATGTTTGTATCAAGTGTATGTGTTGCCATGAGTTGTGCCCCACTCAAGCAATAGATATTCACAAGTCCTTTTTGGCAGCAAGGTTTGTGCGATGAAGAAAAAGGCGGGAGATCTTCCCAAACTGTTTTCTTATGCTTTTACTTTAGCGATAGTACTTTTGCTACTTTGGATTGGTATTTTGGGTCGCAATAGCTTTTGGAATACCTATCAATTGAGGCGCAAGGTAGAAAGCTTGGAAAGTGAAGCTGAACGTTTGAAAGCAGTTAACGATTCTTTGGCAACCGAAAATGCACGGCTAAAAACTGATCCTGAAGCGGCCGAAAAAGCAGCACGAGAGCAATATGGGCTTACTAAACCGGGAGAGAAAGTGTTTCGTTTTGTACCTGCAAAAGAGGATGATTGATGGCTCAGACATACAACATCACAAAAATGAGCGAGATAAATCCTAAAGCAATAGCTGAAATCAAGAAATTAGCGACCAATCTATTTGTTAAAAATGCTCTCAATCGGGATGAACAGATAGAAGAAATTACGTTGCTAGTATCCCAACATCTAAACATGATACCAGATTCCCGACGCTTTGAGGCAATAATTGCAGTATTTTTTGATGCTGTCTTCAAGGTGCTTCAGAGAAAAAAGAAACACAGAGATGGAGAGCTGTATAAGTTCTTTGTGCTAACCAATCATTTGCCAGTATTAGAAAACTCTGCATTTTTTGCCCAGACCTTAGCAGTACTTTCGGCCTACTTTCGTAAGGATGCTTCAACTATAAAACTTTTTGATAGATTGCAGCTTTTGTATTTGTATGTAGAAATAAAACACTTTTCAGCCGCAAATGCTTTGGCACAAGAAATGGAACAGGAAATACAAGAAAGCAATTTGAGTTTTTATGCTTTGTACTACATTTGCAGATTTCAAATAATGAACGCCACAAGCAACGTGGAAGAAAAGATGAGGATTTTACTCACACTTACTGTGGAAGTTTTTGAAGCACAAGGAGAAGAGGTTGCGCTTTTTTTGATGGTAAAATGGTTAAATAATCTGGAGATCATTAAAAACACAGTTTACTATAAGGCATTACTGATGAATCTGTACCAACACATCAGAGAGCATAAGAATATCAATAGCGCAATGGTTGGATATGAATTATTTTCTATGGACGACAAGATCATATCTCCAGAACAAAAAATGGAGTTTTATAAGGATTTGATCGACTTCAACGAGAACATACTCAATGCCGAACAGCTACATGCTTTGCACTTCTTTGCGGGGAACTATATGAGTGGGCTTGATGAGAATCTAAGAGAAAGCATCCAAAGCTATAAATCTTCAAACTACTTTTTGCATAAATGCTGGGAACGCTTGATTGGGATTTCTAAATACTTGCGCATGCACAGTAAACCAAACGATTATAAAAACAGTATTAGCTATTTAGACAAGCTTTACTTGAATCTTTCTCATCAAACCAGTATGCGCAATAATAGCTATGTGGAAAACCTACAAATGAATTATGATAAAATTGAGGAACTGTATCAAGAGGTGGGAGAACTATCTCTGCGCGATTCATTGACAGGCTTGAGAAACAGACGCTATATGGAAAACAATCTTACCCAAATAGTAGCGTTGTCTTTTAGACACAAGGCATCGGTGAGCTTTGCCATGTTGGATATAGACTATTTCAAGCGCGTAAACGATATATATGGTCATGCTGCTGGTGATAGTGTGCTACGAGATTTGGGTACAATTCTTGAAAGTGCGTTTAGAAAAAGTGATATCATCATCCGCTATGGTGGAGAGGAGTTTTTGGTAGTGCTGTTCGACGTTTCTATGCAGAGAAGCAAAAAAATGATGCAAGATCTGCGTCAGCAAATTGAGAATAAGACCTTTCAATATAAAAATAATAAAATTAAGATAACGATCAGCATTGGTCTATCATGCGAGCAGTTTAGTACAAGTGCAGATTGTTGTGAACTCCAGCGCTTTGTTCAAAATGCAGATGCAGCTCTGTATAAGGCAAAAGAAAAAGGGCGCAATCGAGTAGAGGTTTATAGGAAGAATAAAAATCCTGCTTGACATTTTATGCAGAGCTAAATTTTCTTTTCAGATAAGGAGAATGCCATGGCAAAGATAGTTGTAAAAAACTTAAATAAGTATTATGATAACGGTTTCCATGCCGTAAAAGATGTGAGCTTTGTAGCTGAAGACCAAGAGTTTGTGGTGCTTGTGGGTCCCTCTGGATGCGGTAAAACAACTGTACTGCGCCTTATTGCGGGCTTAGAAGAAATATCCAGTGGCGATATATATATTGGCGACAATCTGGTGAACAAAAAACCACCCAAAGAACGTGATATAGCTATGGTGTTTCAAAATTATGCCCTATATCCGCATATGACAGTGTATGATAATATGGCTTTTGCCCTTAAGCTGAGAGGAGAGAGCAAGGCCGAAATTCAGACTAAAGTAGATAACGCTGCAGCTCTTCTGGGTATTGAAAGCATGTTGAAACGAAAGCCGGCTCAGTTATCTGGGGGGCAGCGTCAACGCGTTGCTTTAGGTAGAGCTATTGTACGAAATCCTAAAGTATTTCTTTTTGATGAACCACTTTCAAATCTGGATGCCAAACTAAGAGTAGCCATGCGGGCAGAGATAGTGAAACTGCATCAAACATTGGCAAACACAATGATTTATGTAACTCACGACCAGGTAGAAGCTATGACGATGGCAGATCGTATTGTGGTTATGAAAGATGGAGTTATTCATCAGATAGATAGTCCTTTGAATATTTATAATAAACCAGCAAATGTATTTGTGGCAGGGTTTATTGGCAGTCCAGCCATCAATATGGTAACGGGCAAGTTGTTAGCCAAAGATAGTTCTTTGATTTTTGATAGTGGAGATTATCAGCTTCAGCTTACTCCAGATCAAAGTACTCTGCTCAAGAAATATGAAAATAAAGAAATAATCATGGGTATCCGCCCAGAAGATATTTATGATGCCCGACATGATAGTATGGCAGAGTACCCACAGAAGTTTACTCCGATTTGTGATCTGGTAGAGCCCTTGGGAAATGAATTCCATGTGGTATTGAAAACCAAACAATATAGCTTTGTGGCACGATTTGACCCCAAAGAATTGCCTCAGATCGATAAAGAACTCCCGGTTACGGTAGACATGGTAAAAGCTCATTTCTTCGATCCGGAAAGCGAGCTGGCATTGTATTGAGATGAAGCTTCTTGCTCTGGCACTAATGATTCTCAGTTTACCGTTGGGAGCATTGATGCAAGAGAGTTCTGCAATGGCAAATGCCCTCAGTGGGCTTTCAATACTCTCAGAATCTGTGGCAGATTATTCTATTTCACCGGTTATGAAACTGAAAGGTCTTTCTTCTTTTTATACTCGTCCTTTCAATCTATCGCAAATAAGCATTTTTGGGCTTCATAATGCAGTAAATATCAATAATTTGTATGTTGGACTGGGAAATACGTATCTGTATCATCAGGATTATATCTATCACAATCCTTACCTGAATGCGCACTATTGTTGGCATGGCTTCGCTCTGGGGGCCAGCAGCCATATGATATATGATGCTGTAGATGAAGAGGATGGTAACTATGACTGGGCTTACGATTTGGGTGTTGCTTACAACTGGAAAGACTATGGGGCAGAACTTAAGCTGCTTCGCCAAAATTTATCCTCAAGTCAGCTTTGTTTGAGCCTAAAAACAGCACTAAGCTCAGAGGTTAATATTGCTTTGGGATATGTGAATCCAAACACTTATGAGGATTTCTTTCGCATTGGTATGGTGGCATATCTACACGAGTGTATCTCAGTAATTGGTTCCTGGCAAAACGAACCTAACCGTTTTGGCACCGGAGTGCAGTTAAGACGTGGCAAACTAGCTTTAATGTATTCGATTCGCACACATACTGATCTGAATCCCACTCACTCACTATCATTGGACGTATATTGGTGAAAACTGCCCTTGGGCTAGTATTTTATTTAATAGTGGGGCTTGCCTTTGCACAGGTTGTAGATGATGAGCTTTTGGTGATACCAGAATTGGTTAAAGAGGATTTGGCGGATATCAATATTGATGCCCAATATAAAGAATACGATTCGGTAAAAGGGGCATTCTCGATTTCCGGATACAGTTCGGAGGTACAATACATTACTAGCTACATACATTTGAAAAAGAAGGATTGGCAAATAAGGGGTGGGATGCGGCATGAGAATGAGTTTTTGGCTAATCTCCAATTCAAGCATAGACAATCTTTTGTATTGGGATCTTTTAGTCCAACTTGGGGCAATGGATTGGTACTGAAACGGCAGAGTGGTAACAATAGAATGAAAAACCCTCCTCATCCTTCAAGCTTTTCTCCAAGCGGATTGGGCATTGATCTTCAATATAATTGCTGGGGTTTGATAGCTTTGGCGTCGCAAGTGGAGCGGGATGTTCGCTTAAGCGAAGAAATGATATCTTTCCTGCCCAAGACTAAACAGAGCTATATATGTACCAGTACAGAACAAATATTGGCTGCCGGATTATATTATCGTAGCGATCTCATCGAAGCAGGCTCATTGTACTATTACCAGCTGTATGATCGCGCTTTCTCTTCTTCTAGAGCAGATTCATTGTTGCAGACTGTTAGTACTTATTTAATTCTAAATAGCACGTCAAACACTCTCAAAGCAGAGCTGGCTATGCATGGCAAAACACCAGCACTTAAGTCAGAATGGTGCTTACAAAGTGGAATGTTCAGAAATACATGGTCATATACCCGATTGCTGGATTATCAACGCCCTGCATATGCAAGCAAAGCCATGTTGTTAAATACATTAGATAATCGAGAAGAGATAAGTGTCGAACTGCAATACAAGCCACTCAAGGCTTTGCAATTTAATTTTGGCACGGTTATCAACCATAGGCGAGGAGATATTAACGATCCTCAATGGCTTTCTCACAGCAGTTTTAAGGCAACATTTAAAAACAGTAATCTGCTAATAGCTCTCAAGTTAAAGCTTATAGATAGAGAGATTCTTACTTCCATAGACAGCATCTACATTCATAGCAAGCCTCTGCATTTGCGTTTCAATCTAACAGCAGATTATAATGTCGACTCGAATTGGCGGATAGAATGTAGAGCTCACTATCATCAACAAGAGAAGGCAGCGGCGCTTAGCAATGGTTCTTATTGGGCACAGCATATTGCTTATAGCTCTTCAGGACTCAATATCTGTGGTGGGTTTAGAGTAAACTCCAGTGCCAACTACAAGATGCTTATATACCAGAACAACGATATGGGGTATGAAGTTTTAGGGCACAACAATTTACAAGCAGAATTTGAGCTGGGTTATAAATGGAGCTTAATTGAAGCCAGTATGCAGATAAGGCAGGAAGTTTTGAATGATAAGCAAACAAAGCTCAGGTTTGTCATAACGACTGTTTTATAACTCGTAAATTGCCCTAAGTGCTTGTAATGCATTCATGTGGCATCTAAGCAGAGGTTTATTGGGGTTTATATATGCAGGATATTCAATTTCATCGCGCAGGTAATTTGATACTTTGGCAGATGCATATTGAAAGGGGTTGCGGAATTCTGCAAAACGCCCATAACGAACATCCATAATTTCCCCAAACATAACACGGAGGATTTTATCACGGATTCGTATAGGTAAGTTTGGGTACTTAAACACTGGTATAGGTATGGGTAGGTACTTATGGCGGTATTGGTGCCACAATTTACGCCCCACACGTAAGCTTAACGGTATGGTACTCCAAAACTCCATCAATTCAGCATCCCAAAAGGGTAAACACCAACTAAAGCCCAAATCCTCATAGGCTCTTACCGAATTTACGATAAATTTAGCTTGCCGCTCAATAACTTCCCAATACTCCAATAAGGATGCCGCTTCTTGCGCATTCATACTTTCGGGGATCTGGATATTGTTTCTTATGCGTTTTGTGTATATGGCAATATCATCCATAGACTGGGTTTTCCACAGAGAATAATGCCTTTTTATGATTTGTTCGATTAAGTCCTTATCACTAAACTTGGTTTTTTCTCTATAACAAAGCGGTAAACGCGAACCTTCGAGATAATCTGCAGTATGCCCCGGGGTAATAACGCTATTTTTTGGAATCAGTTTATTATTTCGAAGTTCTTTTACAGCCAGCCAATCTTGTATATGGGGGCTGGATACGCCATTAAACGCATACTGATAATGTTTCATACGCTCATTGGAAAAATAGGCTTTATTCCAGCTTTTATATGTATGTTCCACAAATAGCCATGGGACATTTAGGTGTTTAGCCACCTTTTGAGAGATTTTCGCTTCAGGGTTATTTACTGCATCGTAAGTGAAGGTATAAATGGCAGGGTAATTTGCTCGTTTTAGCAGATAAGCGATCAATCTGGAATCGTAACCTCCGCTTAAAGGAATCACGGCTGCTCTTCCGGCAAGGTTATTAATTAGTCGCTCAGTTATATTCAAATGTACCTGGTGCAACTTTGCCCGCAAAGCTTCCTCCGAATCGTCAAGTTCGCGTTTGTGAAAATACCCATAATACATCTTTAGCTGTGGTTCTTTGCCGTTTTCCAACAGCAAATAGTAACCTGCAGGAATCTGTTGAATTTTAGGGTGAAGTGTTTGGGCGCCGCTAACAAATCCGGTTATCAAGAATTCATTAAGAATCTCGGGTGATGTATCCTTTATGCTTTGAATATCCAGCTTATACAAATCATTTGCTGCATCTGCAATCCTATTGTTTGCGTCAAAGAATAGGGGAATAGAGCGGATTCTATCTACTGCCGCAATGGTAAAATTCTTATTTTGAATAATTAGAGCAAAGCAGCCATTTGCTTGTTTTAGTTGTTCTTCAATTTCTGCTATGCCCTTGCTATTGCCAAAACGGCGGTTGAGTTCACTAAGCTTAGCCGGATTTCCCCCTTCGTCATAGATGTATCCTCTAAAGTGTATATTAGCAATACTTTGCCAGGAATCATTCTTTAACATCATTTTCTAAGATTTTGTAAAAGCTTCAGATCCACAATATCTGGGCAGATTAGTTCTCGCAGTGAAAAGCCCTCCCTCAAAACCAACATTAGAATATAATAAAGCCCATAGAAAAAATATGAAATACTAGAAGCGAGAGCGGCTCCCAAACTTCCCCAGAGAGGGATAAAGATGAAATTTAGAACTACATTAAGTACCAAACAGATAAAGGTAATTCTAAGATGCACTTTAGGTCTGCCACTACTAAAGAACCAGGGTGAAACCATCTTGGGAATGCAAGCAAATAGCACTCCTGGCAATAGGACTAGCATTATTGAGGTAGCTTTAGCATATGCCGCCGAATACACCAAAGGAATTAGCAGGCTTCCGGGAATGGCAATCAGGCATAAGGCAAAACAGATGCTCCAGCTAATGCGGGTAGTGCGAGCTAAAAGCTGTTTCCCATTGTCATCTTCTGGCAAATTATACAATCTCCCAGTTAAGGCTGTATTGATGGAAATTGGCAGTAAAAATAGCAATTCTGCGATGGTGACGGCAATAGTATAAATACCAAGTTCTGCCGAGCCCAAGTATTGCTTAATCATTATCTGATCTGCCCTATAATGTAAAAAAGCAAATAATGTAGAAGCCCAAGATACGCTACCGTAGGCAAATTCTGCTTTTAGCACCGGAATAAGGATATTGGGTATGTATTCTTCTCTCAGTTTTATTTGGATTAGTATCAGCCACATTAATAAGGCTAAAACACTTATCCAAAAGTAAGTTTTAAAAGTAAGCGCTCCCCAAAGCCAAAGTAATAGAATGGATCCACTTTTCAAGAAGAAGGAACTAAGCCCAATCTGATTGTTCAAAATAATACGTTCATCTCCGGTAAGCCAAGCTTGATGGTGACCAATAAAGAGGTAGCAAATCATCATCAGCAATCCGCCTATTACCAAAGACCAGGAATAATCTGTTAAAAATACTCCACTCGATCTTAAGATGATTATTATTCCGCAAATCGCTAAAGAAAACAGGATTAATACATTGACATTTGTGCTGTAGATTGCCAAACGCTCAAATCCGCTTCGTTTCTGATGATAGGTTACTGCCGATATTATGCCCAGATGCCCAAAATTTCCCAACAATGTGAAGATGAGGATGATGTAGGCAATATATCCTTGACGAGCCGGACCCAAGGCACGGGCTACTAAAACACCGGTTACAACGCCAAAAGTAATTTTTAGAATTTGCGTTAGCAGGTTGTGCCCGATGTTTTTGGTATAACCCATTTATGCTTCGAAAATTTCTGCCTGCTCGGCAATAGGGCTCAACCCTAAATGCCGATATGCTTTTAGCGTAACCTTGCGTCCTTGAGTAGTGCGCTCCAAAAAGCCTTGTTGCACCAAATACGGCTCAAATATTTCTTCTATTGTTCCAGCATCTTCACCAATGGCTGTAGAGATGGTTTTTATGCCAACCGGACCACCACGATAATTCTCAATGATTGTACTCAAGATGCGTTTATCCATTTCATCCAATCCGGCGTGATCCACTTGCAGCATCGATAGCGCAGCAACTGCTATTTCGTAAGTGATGATGCCATCCCCGCGAATTTGAGCATAATCTCGTACTCGCCTCAGGAGACGATTTGCAATGCGTGGAGTTCCCCGGCTTCGTTTAGCAAGCTCTTTAACGCCTTCTTCTTCTGTTGAGACCTCTAAAAGCCTTGCCGAGCGTTTGATAATCTGTTCAATAGAGCTTTGATCGTAATAATCCAGTCTTAAAACAATGCCAAAACGATCCCTCAAGGGCGGAGTAAGCAATCCGGCGCGCGTAGTTGCTCCAATCAAAGTAAAGGGTTCGATGGGAATTTTAAGCGTACGCGATGATGGCCCGCTATCCAGGATAATTTCCATCTCATAATCTTCCATAGCGGGATATATGTACTCTTCAATTACATGTGAAAGACGGTGAATCTCATCGATGAAAAGTGTTTCATTGCGCCCCAAGTTTGTTAAGATACCCGCCAAATCTGAGGGTTTTTCTATAACAGGACCGCTAGAAACCGTTATGTTAACTCCCATTTCGCGGGCAATAATGGATGCCAGGGTTGTTTTTCCTAAGCCGGGAGGACCATAAAATAATACATGATCCAAGGGCTCAGAGCGCATCCGGGCAGCCTGAATACTTATGTCGAGCTGTTCCTTGATGTGTTCTTGACCGATAAAATCACTTAGTGTACGTGGTCGTAAAGCCCGATCATAATCTGCTTCTTCATTTTGTAATATAGGATTGTTAATTCTTTCCAGCATAGTAAGTTTTGTTTCCTAAGCCTTTAATGCAGTGTGCCCAAAAGCTTTCTAAATTGTAAATTCCACACCATCCATGCTGCTTCCCACACTATGTGTCTGCTCATTTTGGATACCCCATTGATGCGTTCCGTAAAAACTATAGGTATTTCTTTGATGCTAAAACCTTTAGCCCAAATGCGGAAATTCATCTCGATCTGAAACGCATAACCATCGGATAGTATTCGCTCCAGATTTATGCTTTCCAATGCTTTACGGTGAAAGCATTTGAATCCCCCCGTAGGGTCTTTGATTGGCATAGATGTTATGAGGCGTACATACTTGGAAGCAAAATAGCTAATCAATAGACGTTGAATTGGCCAGTTGATAATGTTAACGCCGTTTGAATAGCGAGATCCAATCACCAAATCGTAGTTTTGTGCTGTTTCCAATAAACGGGGCACATCATCGGGATTGTGGGAAAAATCTGCATCCATTTGCATGATGAATTCAAAATCATTCTGCAAGGCATATTTGAATCCTATTACATAGGCGGAGCCCAAGCCCATCTTGTTTGGGCGCTCTATAAGGTGCACTCGCTCTTCATTTGCCATAATTTTCTTTACTACAGCGGCTGTGCCATCTGGGCTGTTATCGTCCAACACCAATACTTCTAAGCCTTTATTGTTTGCCAAAAGAATCGTTAGCAAATGTTCTATGTTTTCCACTTCATTGTAGGTGGGAATAATTATCAGCGCTTTCATTATTTATCCAGATTGTTTTTTAGTAGTTGAGCTTCAGGCACTTCGCGAAATACCTTAGCGGGATTTCCCACTACGATGTTGGCGGAGTTAACATCTTTGGTTACCACTGCCCCAGCGGCGATAGTTCCATCTTGAGCAATGATCTTTCCGGGTAGTATTGTTGCATTTACGCCAATTCTAGCGCCACTTTTCATAGTGATGCCCTTAAAATGATTGAAGCGTTCCTTATCTCTTGCCATATAGTTATCGTTACTGGTTGCCACACAAGGGGCTACAAAGCAGTAATCTTCAATATTAGAATATGCTGTTATGTAAGAATTGGTTTCAAACTTATTGCGATTTCCAATGTTTACAAAGTTCTCGATGCTCACATTGCGACCTATTATGTTCAGATCCCCTATTTTCACATTCTCTCTAATGGTTGCCAAATCGGCTATCAGATTACGTTCGCCAATTTCGCATTGAGCATATACTACCACATTTGCGCCAATCTGGCAAAAGCTGCCAATTATTGAGGGGGAGAGGTTCTCGGGAACCTTGAATATGCTGCGTGGAGAGGAAAGCGGTTTTTTACCAATAATTACATTGTCGTCAATTCGGACATTATCACCAATAATGCTGCCGGCATGAATTACCACATTGTGTCCAATCAGGCAATTGCTGCCAATTTGAACATTTTCCATGATGATCGTATTGAAACCGATGCGGACATCTGTACCCAATTGGGCACTACTATCTATATGTTGGTTCATAATACCTCCACTTTCATAGAGCAAGTTTTTTCTCGACAAGGAATAAGGCAAGCAAAAAATGTGTCTTATACAACCCAAAGGAGCGTTTTTTGCTGAAAGAGTGGATTGAAAAACACAGGAACTACCTTGCCTTACAGGGCAAAAGCCCTCGCACATTGGATGGCTACGAGTTTGATTTACTTCAATTTACAGGTTTTATAGACCAGTATTTTGGGGGCTTAAAAATGCGAGAAATATCTACCTTGCACATTCGCGCTTTTCTTAAATGGCTATCGGAACGACCGGATTGCAATAATACTTTAGGACGCAAGATTGCTTCGCTTTCCTCGCTGTTTAAGTATCTTAAAATGCAAAAGGTTATCGAGATAAATCCCATGCTCAAAATCAGGCGTCCAAAAGTGGAAAAAAAGCTTCCCAAATTCTTCAGTGAGAAGGAAATGGAAACTCTTATCCGCATACCTGATACCGATACTCTATTTGGCATCCGCAATCGTGCCATATTTGAACTGCTATATAGCTGTGGTCTAAGGCTAATGGAATTGGCAAATTTGCGACTGGAAGATTTGGATACGAAAAGAAGCATTATCCGCGTAACCGGTAAAGGCAACAAACAACGAATGATTCCAGTTGGAGCACCAGCGTTGGAAGCTTTAAATATCTACTTGCAACGCCGTCCTCAATTGGCTCGGGAGTATAGCAGCAACCGGATATTTCTTACCCGTAGCGGGAAAAACTTCGATACCACCCAATTGCGTACAATTCTGATGCGCTATATAGATCTCATTGCCCACGATAAGGGCTATTCTCCACATACTATTCGCCACTCCTTTGCTACCCACATGCTTGCTCGCGGAGCAGATCTGCGCGTAATCCAAGAACTTTTAGGACATTCCTGCCTTGCTACCACAGAGGTGTACACTCATCTAAGCTTGGAAGATATTAAAGAGGCATACGAAAAAGGCCATCCGCGCAGCGGAGAGTAATAATTTTCCCCAGAACCTACCCGACTGCATAACGCAGATATTAGATAGGGTTCATCCTGCCATACTCCATAATCCTCAAGAAGATTTCAGCTTAAAGCATCGCTAAGATTATTGTAAAGTATCAGGTAGCAAAAAAGAGCTTTACAAATATGGTATCAAGCTCAAACTTGACAATGCTCCAGCACTTGAATGGGGCATCTTTCTACTTATGTGATTGTGGAGATAATATGAAAAACAAGCTATATTTAATTGATGGAACTGCTCTTTTGTATCGAGCCTATTTTGCGTTTATTAGAAATCCATTGATAAACAGCAAACAAGAAAACACATCCGCAATATTTGGTGTACTCAATTCCTTCCTCACTTTAGTGGATAAAATGGATGCACAACACATTGCCATAGCCTTCGATCGTAAAGCCCCAACTTTTCGACATCGAGACTATGAAGAATACAAGGCAAATAGACCACCTATGCCAGATGATTTGCAAAGCCAAATAGCACCAGTAATAGAGTTTTTTCGCCTTATTAATGTGCCTCAAGTTGGCGCTGATGGATATGAAGCAGATGACGCCTTGGGTACCTTAGGCAAGAAGTACGAAGACGAATTCGAAATTATTTATGTAACGGGTGATAAGGATTATTGCCAACTTGTGGGGAGCCAGAGTAAGATTTACGATCCCATGAAAGATGCTATAATTAATATCCAAGAAGTAGAAAAAAAATATGGGGTGAGTCCAGAGCAGTTTATAGATTATCTGGCTCTAGTTGGCGATAGTTCCGATAACATACCCGGTGTGCGCGGGATTGGTCCCGTTGCAGCAAAGAAGCTACTAAAGCAGCATCACACTCTGGATGCGATATATCAAAATCTTGATAAGGTGGAGCCAAAATACCGAAAAAAGTTGGAAGAGAACAAGCAGCAGGCATTTTTATCACAATATCTTGCTCGAATTGTTAGAGATGCCAATATGCCTTTACCCCCAAAAGAAGAGCTTGCATTTGATCCAGCCTCTCTTAGTAAAGCATTGCCGCTACTAAAACGATATGAAATAACAAGCTTACAGCGCAAGATTGAAGCAAAAATAAAAGCTGAAAAACTTCCAGTTGCAGCCAAAGAAATGCAGATTGATATCTTTGATAGTTCTCAAACTGAACCTGCGAACAAACAACCTAAACAGAATTCTAAGCAAGAGTTTGATGCTATATTAGTGAGTCTAGCCAAGCTGGACTATATATTTGAGCAAATAGCAAATGCCAATGTGGTGAGCTTGGATACCGAAACAGATTCTTTGGATGTACGAGAAGCAAATTTGGTGGGGCTCTCTCTGTGCATGGACAAAAAGCAATCATACTATTTACCCTTAGGACATCAGCTTGCCGATAATTTGCCTTTGGATGAAACTCTTAAAAAATTGCATAACACATTAAAAGGAAAAGAGATAGTGGGGCACAATCTCAAATACGATTTTGCTATATTAAAACGCTATGGCTGGGAAATTCCCCCCAAGTATTTTGATACCATGATTGCAGCATACGTGCTAAATGCGGGAAATTTTAACTTTTCTTTGGATGAGTGCGCTTTGCGGGAATTGGATTATAAAATGATGCCTATCACAGAACTAATTGGCAAGGGGAAAAACCAGAGCAGCTTTGATGTGGTGAGCCCAGAAGATGCCTGTTTCTATGCTGCCGAAGATGCTTGGGCAGCATTCAGGCTCAGAGAAGTATATACCGAAAAGCTAATAAAGAGTCCAGCCCACGATGTTTTCTACAAGATGGATATGCCCTTGATGCCCGTTTTGATGAGGATGGAAGATAATGGAGTGGCAATCGATGAAAAGATTCTTGCCGCAATCTCGAAACAATTGAATGCTAAGATTAAAGCATTAAGTGAAGAGATTTTTAGCGAAGCGGGATACGAGTTCAATTTAAACAGCACACAGCAATTGGCAAAGCTCTTGTTTGAGGATATGTATTTGCCGGCGAAAAAGAAAACCAAGAGCGGATACTCTACCGATAACAGCGTTTTGGAAGCACTTTCCGAAGAATATAACATTGCTGCCAAATTGATTGAGTATCGACAAATGGTGAAATTGGAGAATACCTATGTGAGTGCTTTACCCAAATTGGTTAACCAAACTACCGGGCGCATTCATTCCTCTTTTAATCAATGCGTTGCATCTACGGGCAGGCTATCTTCCACTAATCCTAATTTGCAAAATATTCCGATACGAACTGAAATAGGCAGGGAGATACGTAAAGCCTTTGTGGCAAAAGATGCAGATCATTTGATCTTAGCGGCGGATTATTCTCAGATCGAACTGAGACTGCTTGCCCTAATGTCTCAAGATAAAGTGCTTATTCAAGCATTTAAGGATAAAGTTGATATCCACCGTCAAACAGCCGCACAAATACACGGTATTCCAATATCTCAAGTTGATTCGAAACAGCGGCGGGCAGCAAAAACAATCAACTTTGGCTTGCTTTACGGTATGGGTCAAAGGAAACTTGCGCGAGAACTATCCATCTCTCAAGCGGAGGCAAAAAGCATGATAGAGAGCTACTTTGCTCAGTTTCCTTCAATTCGAGATTATCGGGCAAATTGCATAGTTCAAGCAAAAGCCGAAGGGCAAGTGAGAACAATTTTTGGCAGAGTATTGGAACTGCCGGGAATTTACAGCAAAAACAAAGGCATTCAAAGCGAAGCCGAGAGAGTGGCAATAAACATGCCTATTCAAGGAAGTGCAGCAGATATAATTAAGCGAGCAATGCTGACAATAGACGAGATAATACGCTCCGAAGAACGCATAAAAATGATACTACAGGTACATGATGAGCTGGTGTTTGAGGTGCATAAAGATTATATAGATGAAGCACTTAAAACTATTCAATCAGAAATGGAAAAGGCTTTGCCAGCCCAATATCGGAATATTGTAGAATTATCGGTAGATATGGGACTTGGGAAGAACTGGTATGAAGCTCATTAAGAATGATGCTTTACCCTATCTATAAGGTGAGATTTTTTGCTAATGCGGAAGAGCCAAAACATTACAAACACAATAAGGATAAGGCTGATAAAGGCAATAACGAACACAAACCAAGGTAGCTCTTTGCGAAATTCGGCACTCATGTATTCGTAATTATTCCACATCTTTGCCGTGTTGTAGTTCCAAGTAATGGTTTTGCCTTTGATATCTACATTTTCGGGAGCAGCATTGCTATTGGTGATTTTCCAGGGGACGTGAAGTTTGTAACTCCAAGTAGGATACTCTCCCTGAATCTGACTAAAAAAGCTTTCCAGTTCATCATCATTTTCTTGGCTACCCAATGCTATGCGGCGTTTAAACGTAATGCGGCGACCATGCTCTTTATTGAGAGTTATTTTTCCCCAAAAATCTGCTGCACCTAATTGGTCGTTAACGTTGTTGAAAGCTTCGATATTGTTGAATTTGAAGACGATATCGTAGATTACATCCGGTCCTTGACGACTTACATTGTAGCTTTCGAGGCTAATGCCGGGTAGATCTGCTTTTCTGAGAATTTCCTCAGTGTTTTCATAGGGAGATCGGTTGATTAGGCGTAATTTAGCTTTGCCAGAGCCATCTCTATGTAACCAGAGTTCTTCTTGATAATGCACGCAGCCAAACAGCAATATCATTGCCAGAATGCTGATCGCAAGCCGTTTCATTTAATATCCATCCTCATAAGGGTATTATAATAACCTATATTTAAGGATATGCTTCTTTTGGCAAGCTTTTTTTATATTAGAAAGATCGCTAAACAAGCTGGGCGTGGGACAGAGCCTCATACAACAAGGGTTGTGGGTGGGCATAGCCACGATCGGGAAAAGCCCACAAAACCGATATTTCGTGCACAAAAAATCTGCTATATATGGATATGCGACGGTCTCTAACTTCTTTCTCTACAATCAGAATGGCTAATATCAGCTCAATATTAGCTTCTTGAGCCATGTACAATAGCTATTTGAGCGCATAATTATGAAGATTTGTACTTAAAAAATATATGATGCCCGTACTTAAAGCACGGGCATCAATCATGAAGAAGTATATTATATATTATGCTTTGAGGCAATTAACTCTGCTAGATCGCTAAGCTCTTGATATGTTTTAGCATTGGGCTCTCCCTTGCAGAGAACCGAACCTAACACTTCTACTTTCAGAGCCGGTATCATTGCGGATATATGCTCAACTGCCTTGCTTGCCCATCCATACGATCCAATTACTGCGGCATACTTGGCTTTAGGCTTTATGGCGTTGGCTAAAATTGTAGCATAAGCAACATTGGGATGGGGACCTACATGTACTGTGGGAGTACCAATCACAATTGTTGTTGCATCTACTAATTCCATTGCGAGTTTACCAATATCGGTAACCGCTAAATCGAATAGATTAACTTCCACGTGACGATCTGCCAGTTCTGAAGTAAGATATTCTACCATCTTGGCGGTGCTGCCGTGCATGGAGATATATGGGATTACTACCTTATTTTCACTTGCATCAGAAATCCATTTAGCATAGGCATTCATAATTGTTTCCGGATTATCCCAAATGGGTCCGTGGCTAGGGCAAATAAGGTCAAATTCAAGTGGCCTTAGCTTTTCTATATTCGATTTTATCATGCTGCGAAAAGGCATCATAATCTCGGCATAATAACGTTTTGCAGCATCCAAAACATTGGGATCATCGCCGGCGTACATACGTGTTCCCGCCAAGTGTGAACCCATAAAATCGCAACTGAACAGCATACGGTCTTCGGGTAGATAGGCACTCATAGTTTCTGGCCAATGTACCCATGGCGTATAAATAAAGCGTAAAGTACGATCTCCCAGAGAGATTTCTTCGTTATCGTCAACGGTTCTAATGCGCTCCAAAGGAATATTGAGATGCTCCATCAGAAGTGGTTTGGCTTTTGCAGAACATATTAAAACAGATTCTGGATACTTTTTTAACACCATAGGTAAACTTCCGGAGTGATCTTGCTCGGCATGCAGGGATACCACATAATCAAGCTTCGGTATTTCTTTTAGCTGGTTTATCAAGGTATGTTCAAAATCGGGATCAACCGTATCGATAAGCGCAGTTTTTTGTGATCCTGGTATTAGATATGAATTGTAACTTGTGCCGTCTGGAAGCGGAATTAGAGAATCAAACAAGCGTCGAGACCAATCCTGTACTCCTAACAGCATGATGCCATTTCTAATTTCTCTTGCATTCATAACAAACTCCTTTATTAAAGAACTTCAAGCAAAATACAAATTGTCGTTTTATATAATATTATAAACGAGTGAGCAAATAATCCCACTTTATTTATAGGAGATAGGAATTGTTTATGGGGCAGTATTCTAAATCGGTACATGGGCGGCTACTTACATAAATAGGGTGCTAAGTAATAGATAAACATTTGTTTACGCATTTATGCTGGCTTGTACTTATCTCTAGACTTGTTGAATCATCACCCAAGCGTAAGGGTCCAAATATTATATTCGTGTTTTTGGTAATCATGATGTATAATGGGAGCAGTATAGTACATCTATATTAAGTTTCTAGTGCTTGCTCAATTTTATGCAACAGCTCTTGGTGAGTGAACGGCTTGTGCAGAAAAGGAATTTTGGGATCTACATCACCATGTTTTGCAATAACGGTTTCGGTGTATCCAGACATCAGTAGAAACTTCATTTCAGGATGCTTGAATTTGATTATAGCAGCCAGTTCTATGCCACTCAAGCCTGGCATAACCACATCTGAGATTACAAGTTTGGGACGCAATCCTTCATCTTCGATCATCACTAATGCTTGATCTGCGCTTGAGGCAAGCTTTACTCTAAACCCCATTTTTTGGATAATTTTTCCGCTAAGATCAGAGATGGCAGGATCATCTTCCACAACCAACACCAGCTCTTTATTTCCGGTGGTATGGGTAGGCACAGTTGGAGCTGTTGGGGTTTCTAAGCTTTGTTCAGTAGCAGGAAGCAAAATAACAAAGCTGGCTCCCTTACCAGGAGTACTTTCCACATGGATATTGCCTCCGGCTTGACGCACAATCCCATACACGGTGGGTAGTCCCAAGCCCGTTCCATGACCTTTGGCTTTGGTAGTGAAAAATGGTTCAAAAATGTGTTCCATTGTTTCTTTATCCATTCCAGAGCCGGTATCGCAAATTCGCAGAACAGCAAAATGCTTTCCGCTAATCATAGGATGCGTGGAGCAAAAACTATCATCGGCAGTATAACCAAAGGTTTTAATGGTTAGTGTGCCTCCCATCTGCATTGCCTCTCTGGCATTAATAACCAGATTCATAATAACTTGTTCGATCTGTCCCACATCTGCCATGAATTCGGGCACATTAGTACCCAAATCTAATACAAAATCGATGTCTTCACCAATGAGGCGCTTCAACATTTTGGAGAGGTTGCCAATAGCCTCATTGATATTCATTAACTGAGGTTTTATTACTTGCTTTCGGCTAAAAGTAAGGAGTTGCCTTGTAAGGGTTGCTGCCCGCTGTCCTGCACTGGCTATTTCTTGGATGTCTTGTCTAATTGGGTCCCTTTGATGTAATGTGTTTAATATCTCCTCAGAATATCCCAATATCACAGTAAGGATGTTGTTGAAATCGTGAGCTACGCCGCCAGCAAGCTGTCCAATAGAATCAAGTTTTTGCGCTTGGCGGAGCTGCTGCATCAGCTCTTGGTGCTTTATTTCTGCATTTTTCTGTTCGCTAATATCTTGAAATATACCTAGAATATGTGTGGTTTTACCATTTTCCATTTTGGCAATAGCACTGGTGCGGATATATATCTTTCGGTTTTTTTGGGTTGTAAACCAAGATTCCAAAGTGTAGGCAGTTCCTTTTTCGCGTATTGTTTGAAAGTATTCTTGCAGCTTTAAGCGTGACTCTTCGGGGTATCCCTCTAAACTGGCGGCAATCAAATCATCACCAGATATTGATCCCGGTTCAATATCATGCAGGCGATACATTTCTTCGGTCCAATATACTTCCCCATTTTGCATGTCAATTTCCCAACCACCAAGTTTACCTAGTGATTGAGTAGCCTTTAGAATACCTTCACTCCTTTGTAGAGCCACAATGGCTTTTTTGCGTTCTAAAACCTCATTTTCCATTTCCAGCATTTTATCTTCAAGTTTTCGCACCAAACGTTCATTGTACAGTTTCAGCACGGTTTCATCATTATATGTCTGTATGTCTTCCAAACGATTGCGGCTGTTTTGATGCTTAATTGTTTTATCAATTCTGCGAACTAGCTCATCTGGTTCGCATGGCTTCACAATAAAATCGTCTGCACCCATCTTCCGCGCCAATACTTCGTCTTTTTGACCAGTGTAGGTTGCAGTAAAAACAATGAAGGGAATGTTGTGAAGTTTGGGGTTGCTTCGAATCTCTTTACAAAGAGTAAAGCCATCCATTATTGGCATTAGAATATCGCTAATAACAAGATCGATTTCTTGCTCGGCTAAAATCTTCAGAGCTTCCCTTCCATTTTTGGCGTCAAAAAAAGTGTTATCATTTGTGCCTAAGAGGCTTTGCAATAGGAGGAGATTATCAGAGTTGTCGTCTACGTTTAAGATCCTCATTCATTGCTCCTTATCTGCTAATGGATTAAGATAGTTTTCCAGTTGTGTTACAAAGCAATCAGGATCTATTGGCTTCTCGATAAATCCATTTGCTCCGGAATTGATGGCAATTTCTTTGTTATTTGCCATAGCAAATGAAGAAACCACTACAATCGGGGTCGAAACAAGTTCGGAGTGCTTTCGTAAATGCCTAACAACGGAGTATCCATCCATGCCGGGTAACTGTATATCCAATATTATAAGATCCGGATTGTTGTAAAGAGCTATTTCGATGCCCATCCATCCACTATCTGCCCCAAGTACTTTATATCCAGAATTCTCCAAAAGGTAGCGCATCAAAAAGAAATTATCCTTGTTATCTTCAATAATCAGAACGGATCTCATTGGCTTGTGTCCTCGTTTTGCAGGGGTAGAATTACGCTAAACGTGCTACCGACGTTTACCTCGCTTTCCAGAATAATATCGCCCCCCATCATTTCGATTATCCTTTTACTGATAAACAATCCCAAGCCTGTTCCTTCATATTTCCTATCTATACCCATATCTACTTGCACAAAGGGATGAAAGATTTTATCCTGCATTTCATCTGGAATTCCAATCCCAGTATCTTTCACTTCCAAAATTAGCTTTGAACCCTGTTTACTAAAACTCAGTTGGATTTCACCCCTTTCACAGAACTTAATGGCATTACTCAAAAGGTTGAGAAGAACCTGCTCAAAACGTCGCTCATCTACGTGTATGAATTTGGGTGATTTTCCTGTTCTAATACTCAATTCAAGTCCTTTTGTCGCTGCTTGAGGAGCAACAACTTCCACAACTTGTTCCAATAGCACTTGCAGTTCCACATCGGAATAGTGCATTTCCAATTGTCCTGCCTCGATTTTGGAAATATCTAAAACATCGTTAATTAAAGCGAGCAGGTGTCGAGCACTACCTTGAACAATAGAAAGCATCTTTTTTTGTTCTTCGTTTATTGCGCCGGGAAGCTCTTTCAGCAGAATGCCCGTAAAGCCAATCACCGAGTTCAAGGGAGTGCGCAGCTCATGAGACATGGTAGCCAGAAATGCAGATTTCATCATATCGGCAACCTGAGCTTTATGCATTGCCAAGGCAAGTTCTTCGGTTCGTTCCTCTATGCGCAGTTCCATTTCACGGTTAATCTTGCGCAATTCAGCAGTGCGTTTGTTAACTTGTTTTTTGAATATTATGACCGCACTTACCGAAAGAATGAGAGCAAAGAGAAGAAATATTCCACCCCACAAGAGCCGAAGTGGCAGCTGAAATTCATGAGGATTTGCGCTATATTTATGCAAGATTTCATAATAAGCGGTATCTGGTCTTTTCTTTAATGTGCCTAGATGCTTATCGATAGCAAGCAATAGATCTCTGTTCTTCCCTTTGGGGGTGGCAAAGAAGAGTGTTGAGGGTTCGAACATGATATCTGTTTCTTCCAAATTGTATTGATGGGCGTGCATTCTACCAAAATAATAATTTGTTGCCGCCACATCCGCCTTGCCGTCTTGCACCAAGGCTAATACTTCATTGAAACTGGGGGCTCCAAGTAGCTCACTTTTTAGGCTAAAACCAGATATCATATCCTTTATTGTGCTTTCTTGGATTGAGCCCGATAAAACTGCAATTTTCTTTCCGGCAAGTTCTTCAAGTGAACCGATATTTAATCCTTTGCGGGCATACAATTGAGTCCAAGAAAACAGCACAGGAATTTGGTGAAAATCCATATATTTTTCCCGTTCAGAGCTATGGGCAACATCGGGTAAAAGATCCAATTCTCCAGCTTTTACAAGCTGAATGCAGTTCTCCCAAGTATCTTTATGATAGACTATCTCCCAGCCCTCAGTGTCGGCGATAATGTTTAGAATATCAATAAAAATGCCGGCTGGCTTATCTTGGCTATCCCAAAACATTTTTGGTAAGTTTTGAGTAATGCCTACGCGGATCTGTTTAGAGCTTAGAGGGGCAAGGATAGCGAAAAACACCAGCACTAGAACTAACACTTTTACAAAATCTTTGTTTTGTGCTTTCTTAATTGCATTGCTTACATCACGATAGTGTTGGTATTTCTCGTAAAACCGCTTCATAATCCCTTCTTAGTGAAGACTTACATATTGTTATGTTTAGGTAATATAATTTTTCTATCAGATATATAAACTAACCAGAAACCGAACTGACGTCAACAAGAACATCAATGCTTTGTTAAGTATGCTCTTCCAATAAACGAAAAATCTTGACCAATAATAACATCGCTAAAACTTCGATACATGAAAAGAATTCTTTTTGTCGCCTTAAATAGCAGTTGGAGCCAATCTAATCTCGCCTTATATTACCTGCGAGAGATTGTCTGCGATCTGGGTTTTAACCAGCAAATGTGTGCTTTTACTCTTAAGGAGCCTCTGCACCAAATAATGGAAGATATCTACGGCAGAAAGCCCGATATAATTTGTTTTTCAGCATATATCTGGAACAAGATTTATTGGTTAAGCATGCAAATTGAGTTAGCAAAAGTTTTGCCTGAATGTGTATTCGTAGTTGGAGGCCCGGAAGCACAAGCTTTCAAAAGCGCAGTCAACACAAAAGTCATATTGGGTGCCGGAGAAGCAAGATTTAGATATTTAGCAAAGCACAACTTCGATTTAGCTGCAGACCTAAGTGAAATTCCTCCAATTCCTCTAAAAGATATTCCCTTTCCTTACCAAATATCAGATAAAGAGGTTCTTCAGAATCACTTAATCTATTACGAATGCTATCGCGGTTGCCCCTATTCCTGCGTATACTGCCTTTCGGCTGGTGATAATCGTCATGAAATGCGTTTTGATGTCCAAGACGAAAACTCGCTCATAAAGCTCAACCTGGAACTCCGGTTTTTAGCAAAACTTAAGCCCAAGACGCTCAAGTTTATAGATCGGAGTTTTAACGTTCAAAAGCAAATTGCACACGCTATTTGGGATTTTGCCATAAAAGGTGATTTTGATTTTGATTTTCATTTCGAAATCTATCCGGATTTGCTGGATGAGCAAGACATTCAAAAGCTTAGTAAAGCACCACCAGGGCGCATACGTTTCGAAATTGGCATCCAAAGCACTAATGAATATGTGCTTAGGCAGTGTGGGAGGATTTCAAGCTGGAGCAAAACCTGTGAAGCCCTAAAAGCATTAAAGGCAAGAACTCAGGTTAGGATTCATGCCGATCTCATTGCCGGCTTGCCGAATGAAGATTTTAGCTCGGTTATACGTTCATTAAATGAACTGTGTGCATGTGAGCCGGATGCAGTACAATTAGGTATGCTAAAGATTTTGCCAGATACACCCATGTTAAAGATTGCCTCAGAGTTAGGCTATTTGTGGATGGATCAACCACCCTATCAAGTGCTTGCATCCGATGCCTTAAGTTTTGACGAACTGAATGTATTACAAGATTATGCTCATCTATTGAGCTTGTATTGGAACAAGGAAGAACACCCCCAATTATGGCATCAGCTATTGCAAAAGTATCCGGCAAACGTGATCTTGGAAAAACTACGTCATTTGCATATTATCAAACAAATTCCCTTGCATAGCGTAGCGCGACAAAAACGGGAGTCTATGATGCAAGAGCTACTACAAAACCTAAGCTGTTATGATTGATTTTATCTTGACACATTTTCAAACAGTACTTTGATGTTCGTATGAGAAATGTTGCCTTGCTTAGCTTGTTGCTAATTGTTTTATCCGCATGCAATATATTTGGCTTGCGGGATTCTGAGTTTCCATCAGAAGAGGCTCAATGGAACAATTCTGCCACTACTTTGGATTTGGCACTTAACAATCTGCACCTTGCTTACGAAGATGCTCGCAACAGTATTAATTATGAGCGGATATTTCATAGTGACTACATCTTCCGCTTTGCGGAGCAGGATATAGCGGATTACGGCATTGAAGAACCCTTGAATCAGGCAAATGAGCGGGATATGATTTTAAACTTGCATGCCCGCTATAAAGATATTCAGGTTACCCTGCAAGATTATGCTTCTTCCGATGTGATAAGCGCAAATGAGGCTAAGCTGTATCGAGTTTATGAGCTAAAAGCCACTTCTACAGATTCCAGACAAGAACAGACAATCGCTTCCGGCAGGATGGAATTGCATTACCTACGCCAAGGAGGTTATTGGTATATTTACCGATGGGATGATTACCGCAGTTCAAGTGAGCGTACCTGGGGGTTGTTAAAACATGAGAACGGCTAAGTTATTGTTGCTTATAATCATCATAATTGTATCTGCGTGTAAGAATCCTTTTCGTCCTCCATTGATAGATACCTCAACTTCCATTGTGCGTAACCGGAGCCCCGAAGAATTGTTACAAAACTTGGAAAAATCCTATCGCGAGAAGAACATTAACGTTTTTAGACAGTTGTTGCACAAAGATTACAGGTTTGAACTACTTTCCAGCGAGTATCAGCAGATTGGCATCGATATGGATGGTGATGGGATAAAAGACTCATGGTGGGGTTACGATTATGAGGTAGAGATTACAAAAAACATGTTTGAGCTAGGCAGTAGTGATGGCATAATGCCGGTGGCAAAGTCCATTGAGCTACGCTTACAAATACCGCCTCAGGAACTTTGGGAACAAGACCCAGCCGATGGACGTGAAGATTGGATTGTAATCCCCTGCTATTTCGATCTTATTCTTAGCTATGGAAACTCTGGCAGTAGTTATATTGCCAATGGAGTTGCTCGTTTCTACTTGGTGGAAGAAAGTGGCGGGTGGAAAATTATCATCTGGAGGGATGAATCCCAAATATGACCGGTAGAATTATGGCAATCGACTATGGTAGCAAGCGTATAGGGATTGCCTTCTCAGATTCTTTACGTATTTTTGCAAAGGCCCATTCTGTATTAGAGAACTGTCCTTTCGATGAATTACTTATACAAATAAAAAGCTTGGCGGAAGCACAAAACGCAGGTTTGATAATTGTGGGTATGCCCTATGCCATAGATGGAAGCTACAGCCCAAAAACCATTGAAACGGCAAAGTTTTATAAAAAGTTGCAGGAAAGTTTGTCAATACCCGTAGTATCTTACGATGAAAGATATAGTTCACAAGAAGCTGAAGTTGAGCTCAAAAAAATGGGAAAAAGCTGGCAGGAATCCCGAAAAATGGTTGATGCCATGGCAGCAGCGATGATCCTAAAATCTTATTTGGAGAATGAAGAAAAGTCATGATAAAGTTTCGATACCTGAGTATCTTGGTAATTATCTTAGCCTTAATCGGGCTTGGCTTTGCTGCACATGAGATTTTTACGGTTCAAAATTCTTTGGAACGCATCGTTCGCATTAATCCCGGTGATAATGCACGCACTATTGGACTTAAGCTAAAAAAAGCGGGAATAATCTCCCAAGTTGAAAGCTTTCGCATCCTTGCCAAACTTCGCCGGGCAGATAAATCCCTCAAAGCTGGAACCTATGTATTTGGCGGCAACAGCAATCTTTGGCAAACAGTTTCGCGCTTAAATGATGGCGTTTCCGAAAACATTCGCATCAGGATTCCGGAAGGCTTTTCGCTTTATCGCACATTATTGCGCATTGAAGCGGGTGGTTTGGCAGATTACCAAAGTCTCTATGCTGCCGCTACAGATACTGCATTGGTAAGGCGTCTTACTGGACTCCCCCTCAAAAGCTTGGAAGGTTTTTTGTATCCCGAAACATATCTATTTGCAGTACCCAGTTCTCCCGATACAATTCTTTCTATCATGACGCAAGAATTTTTCCGAAAAATCAATCGAGCCGGGATCGATATGCAACAAATCGATGATTTTTACGATAAGCTCATTTTGGCTTCCATCATCGAAAAGGAAGCCGGCAATTCTTCAGAACGGCCTATTGTGGCAGGCGTGTTTGAACGTAGATTACGCTTTGGCATGGCTCTACAAAGTTGCCCAACAGTAGATTATATTTTGGAAAAAAGAGGGATCCGCAGGGAAGTGCTTACAAATTCAGATACCGAGATTGTTTCAGATTACAATACTTACCGCATTACCGGTTTACCGCCCACCCCTATCTCCAATCCTCAAGTAGAATCTATCCTGGCAGCACTAAATCCTGCCCAACATAATTATCTCTATTTCTTTTCGGATCGGAAGGGCAACAACGTCTTTAGTAAAAGTTACGAAGAACATCTTCGCTTGCAAAGGCAGATGGGGCTATAGATGTGCAATATTGCTCCAACCTTAGCTTGTTTGCAGCGTCTAAACTTAATACTTACTCACTCAAATATCAAAATTATGTGCAAAAGCGCATGGAGGAAAACATGAAAAGAACCCTAATGGCTATCATTCTCTTGAGTCTTGCCATTATTATTTTTGGCTGCTCATCTAACAAAAAGCAAGAAGTTAAGGCAGATGGAGATCTCGTTTATCGGCCTGCTTGGTGGGGCGAACAAGCAGATCAAAGCTTTGTGTTCACCTATGGACAAGGTACAAATCTCAACGAAAATGTGTCTATGAATGTTGCTCGCTCCAATGCCTTATCTGAAGCAGCGCAATACGTTCAGATAAATGTCCAGAATCTATTGAAGAACTATGTGGAAGAAGCCGGCATAACAGATCCTCAAGTTCTGGCACTCAGCTCAAACGTGGTAAGAGCGGTTACCGATGCCGAATTTTCAGGAATTATCACCGGCAAGATGGAAACCAGAAAAGTGAAAGAAGCGGAAGGCGACCGTTACAAAACTTGGGTTCAGCTTAAGATCCCATCCGAACAGATCAATCGTAAGCTAGCTGCGCAAATCCGTAATGAAGAAGCTCTGTATAATCAGTTTAAAGCCTCGCAAGCATTTCAGGAACTGGATGAACTCTTAGATAAAGAATAAACCGGTATCGATTATTTTTCCCATCAAGCCCGTGATTAAACCACGGGCTTTTGTATTCTTTCAAGCTTGTTTCTCATTGCTCTAAACATAAATTAGCGATAATTTACCCCGAGATTCTCCCGCAGCCATAAGAGAATCCCGGCTTGAACTATGGGTAACTATTGCTTGATGCAATGAAATAGGGATTGGCTTTTAGCTCATATTTAGCTACAGCACTTAGAAACATATTCTCAGCAAGACCGATGAATAATCGGGGCATGGAGTAAAGCCACATACTACAATGGTGGAGGATGGGCGTAGCTACGATCAGAAAAAGCCAACCAAACCGATATCTCAGGCATAAAATATCTGCTATATATGTTTGTTCAACAGTTTCTCAGCTTACATATTGTCGGTTTTAAACACTAAGAATGTAGCTTCTTATAAAGAGTTACCGATAAGTGCAGATGGCTGATTGATGAAAATGAAAATTGTCTTTGCGGTTCCTTAAAATCATGCTGCCGAGCAAAAATAGAGAAAACGATGCAAACAGAATCGATAACAAAGATGTTAATTGCAAGTGATAGCAACATTGGGACAGGAGTAATATGAGAATCCATAGAAATTAAGCTATTATGTATTCGAAACACGTTTAGCTTGACATTAAATCATCAAGCCAAAACTATGCAATTATTCGGTTGGGCGTAAGGATATTATGAAAATTGGCTACACAGTATTTTACATATTTGAATCTGCAAGATTGCAGAGCAAGGCTTTGTACAGGCGGTCGCCGTACCGCCTATTCTCAAAAGGGCGCTACAGCGAGCGCCCGTACACACAAAGATTTCCGGAGTTCCCATGAGTTTACACACTCCAGTAGCCACCCCAGCTTGCTACTCCAAGACCCATCTTACATAAAGTGAGCCCGAGTCGCACACGGCGCTTATATATTCACTTGGTGGGCTCATTAACCAGTATCCCTTTATTATCTAAACTGGTAGAAATGCGACTTAATCATTCAGATTACAAGGTTAGGAATATAGACGAAGAAAAGGGGGGCGATGCATTTCTGATCGGAGTATTGTTACTTCTTTGCGGCTTATTAAATTCGGTAAATTCAGAGCTAAACGCCAAAGACCATAAATTGTCCGAAGTAAGCTCAATTTGCAATAATTGGTGATCCAAACACGCACAAAAAGGTCTAAACCCAAGCAAGCAATTATCCATAAACAGTCTTTTCTATCTCCCAACCACATAAGGCTTCATTTCCATTTGTCCAAGCGATCTCCATTTGTAAATTTAGGTGACTATTTATACTTCACCAATTCGAGCCAGGTCATAACTCTTCTTTAGAAAAGATTTGACAGTATAACAACTGTGAAATAACTTGTTAGTTAAAGAAAGAGGAATATATGAAGATTAATATGAACAGAGAATTCATTAAGAAACTGCCTAAAACAGATTTGCACGTACATCTGGATGGCAGTGTGCGCATTTCTACCATTATAGATTTGGCAAAGAAGCATAATATAAAACTGCCAACTATGGACGAGAAAGAATTGCACAAACTAATAGTATGCGGGAAAAAGACCGAAAGCTTGGAAGACTATCTGCGTGGCTTTGACGTAGTAAACCTTGTATTGCAAAGCAAGGAAGGTCTTAAGCGGGCAGCATACGAATTGGCAGAAGATGCCGCTTCGGAAAACGTGCGTTATATGGAAGTGAGATATTCTCCAATCTTACATACCAATAAAGGACTAAAGCTTACCGAAATCTCTCAAGCTGTTATAGATGGTTTAAAACTGGGAGAACGTGATTTTAGTATTAAAACCGGAGTGATAATATGTGGCATCCGAAATATGGATCCCAATACTTCACTTAAGCTTGCCGAGCTTGCTATAGCTTTTAAAAATAAGGGTGTAATCGGTTTTGACTTGGCGGGAGGAGAATATAATCATCCAGCCAAACACCATAAAGATGCTTTTGATTTGGCACTGAAAAATAATCTCAATATCACCATCCACGCCGGTGAAGCCTATGGGCCGGAATCTATCCATCAAGCAATACACTATTGTGGCACTCACCGCATTGGACACGGCACCCGCTTGGTAGAAGATGGCGATCTTCTAAACTATGTAAACGATCATCGTATTCCGCTGGAGATATGTATCAAGAGTAACTTCCATACTAAAGCGATTGAGAATATCCAAAGCCATCCCATCGATTTTTATATAGATTACGGACTTAGAGTAACCATCAATACAGATAATCGTACCATTAGCGATACGACGGTTACGGACGAATATATGCTGGCAATTAACGAGCTTGGCTTAGATTATGCCATCGTGAAGTCTGTGATCTTAAACGGGTTCAAAAGTGCCTTTTTGCCATATAAAGAAAGAGTGCGCCTTATCAACCAAACCTTAAAAGAATTAGACGATATCGAAGAAGCTGAATTGAAAACCAAAGTAAAAGTGAAGGAAAGTCTGTAAATGATACCAAACATCAAACAAGCATTTACCAATGCACAGAAAGTGCTTGAAAGCTTTATGCAAGATGCTGCAAATCAAAACACAATCGCTGCTATAGCGGATCAGCTTGTGCATACCTATCGCAAAAAAGGTAAAGTAATTGTGTTTGGGAACGGCGGAAGTATGTGCGATGCCATGCACTTTGCCGAAGAACTAACAGGCAGATTTCATCAAGACCGAGAAGCGCTTCCGGCAATAGCCATTAGTGACCCCTCCCATATTACATGTGTGGGAAACGATTATGGGTTCGATTTTATCTTCAGTCGAGGAGTTGAAGCCTATGCGCAAAAGGGAGATGTGGTAATTGGACTCTCTACTAGTGGCAATTCTGAAAACGTTTGGAATGCTTTACGCAAAGCGCAATCCTTAGGCTGTATTACGGTAGCGCTTTTGGGTGGAAATGGAGGAAAAATATCCGGTTCGGTAGATTATCAATTGATTGTTCCTGCATCCACCAGCGATCGCGTGCAAGAAATTCATACAATGGTGTTGCATATTTTGGTGCAGCTTGTAGAAAATGAGTTGTTCATATTACCACACAACACTCCCCAATTTGCTTAATTATAGAAGGATACCATGAATAAAAGTTTAAAAATACTAACCACCTTATGTCTGCTGCTTATAACTTTTGGACTGTGGGCAGATTATTACGATAGCGTACAAGATCTTTCCGGCATGAATCTTTATTATGCCTTGCAAGATCTGATTTCTACCAATACCTATTCCAGCTACGATGGAGCGAAAGTATTTCTCTTTCAGGATTTGGATAACACTAATGGACAGGTTACTTGTGTGTATACTGGTGAAGTATATCACATTAACAGTTCGTATTCAGGACAGACAAGCCCCAATACAGAGCATACCTATGCCCAAAGCTGGTTTAGCTCTTCGGAATCAAGCATCAAAAAGGCAGATCTGCACCATCTATTTATAACTACGATGCAAGTAAACTCCTCCAGAGGAAATCTTCCCTTTGGCAATGTTGCCAGCACTGCCTCATCTAACGTTTATTACTCCCATACTCCGCTGCAGAGCTATAGAGGAAATAACAACTGGCAACGAACCGTATTTCAGGTAAATCCTCAATATCAAGGAAATACTGCGCGGGCTATTCTATATTTTCATACCCGTTATGGCGATTCCCTTGTCCAGGCAGGAGAGAATATGCTGGATAATATGATCACTTGGCATTATGCCGATCCTCCGGATGAAGCAGAAAGAACAAGAAATAACGCCCTACACGGCTTTCAAGGAAATCGCAATCCCTTTGTGGACCATCCCGAATATGTTAATAGAATTTGGAATCCCACTTCCTCAGATGACCCAACCGCCGAGTTGATTCCCTCATTACGGATCGATAATATCTATCCCAACCCTTTCCGCGATAAACTAACCGTAGCCATAGATGCCAAGGCAGGAGAAGTGCTTACGGCAAAAATATATAATGTGAAGGGTCAAAAAGTATTCCAAACCACACTCGAACAGAATAAAAAAGAATTT
>Ga0265295_1001945_pt1 | contig 34585 bp, 20 predicted proteins | sample Munlansysbiofilm_FD_192503 | JGI IMG/M metagenome (GOLD analysis project Ga0265295, IMG submission 192503) | Leachate microbial communities from a municipal landfill in Southern Ontario, Canada - Methane capture system biofilm | ecosystem: Engineered > Solid waste > Landfill > Unclassified ... | reverse complement strand
AAATGCTTCTATTAAAGTATTATGGGCTTTAAAGGGCATAAAATTCTCGATTGGCAATTTTGGTTACGAAATAATTTGAAGGAAAATCCACTTTCTCACTAAATTACAAAATGAATACCTTGGACATTTACACAACCTATATATCTATAAAACAGTGTGTTATAACTTGTCCACATCACTTTTTTGTGGGAATGCCTTTAATTTGTTGATTGAGATAAAATAATGTTGGGGATGCAAATTAGGATGACAAACACCGAAAACATAAATTTTTCTTGTAACCCTTGTTTTTGTGACAATGGGGAATATTACTATGGATAACAATATTATTCATTGGTAATAAAACAATTAGCCATATTTTTTGTCGTTATTGGTTTAGAATGCATAATTGCTTGTTATATAGACGATTAAGTAACGACTCCGTAACACTTCCCTTGTCTCGTTAGGGAATCGTTACTTGGTTGTTACTTTGTTGTAAGAAGTAGCACCAAGATAAAAACAAGCCAAAGTAAGGCAGGAGTTATCTGCGGCTTGATAACTTTCTCTGGGGCAATAAATTCTATAATGTTTACACCATATTATGCAGTTGAGGAAAAAAGGGTTGATAATTTCCAATTTGCCAAAGAGTTATAAAATTCCCTCTGGTCGTTATGAGTCCTCATCACAATATTAATTAGTGACAATGTACAAAGTTATACAAGCGATGATGACTCCTGATCTAATTCATTCTTCATTTTTCATTCTCTATTCAAACGAGGGGCTAACGCCACCATCGCTATATTTGTATCGCCCTGACGGGCTTTTGGCAGAGGGCTAAGAGCGAAGAGCAGAGGGATTTTTCCTTATTTTTAACGAGGGAGTTACGCACCCATCGCTATTATTATTTCGCCCTCCGGGCTTTGATGAAATCTCAACCTTCTAAACCTTCTCAACCTTTTTTACGAGGGAGTTACGCACCCATCGCTATCGTTGTATCGCCCTACGGGCTTTTTTGCAAATATTGTTTTTTAAAATCCCATAAATCTTTTTTATCCTGTTCATCCCAGACCTATTATTAGTTCAAAGTTCAAAGTTCAAAGTGCTGGAGCTAGAAGTTTTTTGGTGTCTTCGGTGATCTCGGTGGCTAATAAAAAATCCCATAAATCTTTTTTATCCTGTTCATCCCAGACCTATTATTAGTTCAAAGTACAAAGTTCAAAGTGCTGGAGTTAGAAGTTTTTTTGGTGTCTTCGGTGATCTCGGTGTTCTCTGTGTTTTCAGTGTTTTCGGTGTAAAAAAATGCGGAGGAACAGCGTCCTCCGGTTACACATTTAATGCAAATTGAGGAGAAATTGGTTAAATTCCCTGCGGAATTTATTTTCTATATTTTGGGCAAGAACTCTAATTCCTCTGGAGGTTGCTTCCTCAATAGTAGAACCGCCTTGTTCCGTTTTATCCACGAAGGAAAAGAGGTTTATTTCACCGTAATTGAAAGAAATATGCAGACGCAGGGGTTGAAAAAATTGTTGTCCCAGGGATTTATGCGGCTCGGGATTCACTGTAGCGATAATTTGATATTCAGGGTTATCGTTTTCCAACAAGCCAATTTGATTAATTACATTTTTAAGCGAGGCATCTAAAAGGCCTGAAGAATCACCAAAAACTCTGATTTGCAGGGGAATTTCCCGAGCCGCATAATTCCTGAGTTCCAAAAGTTCCTGTAAGCTGTGAAAAGGTTTTAACAAAATGCCTGAATCACTTGCCAGGGCGTTATAATAAGTATAAGCATTTTGTGTTTGTTGCAATTTATCAATAGCGCTTAAAATTTTAGCAAAGCGGATAAGGGGATCATCATTGGGAGCAAGGCAATTTTCAATAAACTCCTCGCAGTCGTCAATTTCATTGCGATAAATGGTCTGCACGGCAATTTTATCCATTACCGCTAAAGCATAGAAAGTTTTAGTTTTAGGGTCTTGCCAGGTTTCTTTTATCTGAGTATATTTCAAAGTTCCTTCTGCGATTGCTTTTACGGAAGAAGAGGTCTCGCTGCTTGTTTGATAATTGGAAGAAGAGCTTTTTTCGCTTTCCATACTTTTCGTAACTGCAATAACGCGTGTTTCAAAAAAGCCGGCAATATTTTTCAATGCTTCATTTTGTGCACTATTCAGTTCTTTTGCCATTCCCACTCCACAAAGATATTGTTTGGAAGGATATTGGGAATAAGGATTAGAAATCCATTCCGGTTTTTTCTTTCCGGCATAGAGGCAGGAACCGATAAGCAAGAATAAAAGGACGGTATAAATAATTTTTTTTGGCATTACTTTATCTAACCTGTAAGCAATTTAAGCGGAATGAAGAACTTGAACCATTCATCTAACTCAAATTTGTTGTTGCACCCATAAACAAAACAGACAATTCACTGAAACAGGGAATCTGTAACATCTTTCGGAATTTCAATATTTTGGGTTTTGGCAATGGTAATAAACTCACTAATAGTCCTCATCTGATTTGAAAGCAAAACAGGAAGACCAATTACTACATTCGTAGCATAAGGAATATCTTTAACATACATAACTGCGTCTATTCCTTTAGCATTTTTGGCTTCATTTACGAACTTTTTGGAACTTTCCAGAATGGTTTTTTCCCGCACAATAGAGCTGGCAAGATAAATAAAGCCACTTAAAAAATAGACCTTTTGCGATTCGCTCAATTGGGCTTTATCCGTTTTCAGGTCTTCCAGTTTGGCTTTCAAGGTTTCAGATATTTCGGCATCACTGCCTTCCAGGTTTGCGGACATCAGAGATTTTCCTTCTGCTTCTATTTTTACATATTCCTGACGCATCCCCAAAGAAACAGCTACCATTTCTTCCGCTATTTTGGATTCCGCCTTAGCCAGTTTATAGTTATAATTAATTACTTTAAAGTTTGATGTTTTGGGCATCAAAAGAGCGCTGGCAAATGCTTCCAGTGAAAGCAAAGGGAGTTTGTTATAATATTCCGGATTATCCAATTGAGAATCATCCAAAAACAATTTTACTTCCGGATCCGCTTTTTTCTTTTTCGCTTCCAGTCCTACACAGCTTACCAGAAGCAAAAAAATACAGATCAGGACAATCAATCGCTGAATAGTTCTCATTAAATTTCTTATTTTAGCTTCCAAGTTTTACACGAAGCTGATCTACCAAATCCTGTGAGGCGTGTGTTGCCGCTTCAATTAAAGCATTCGTTTTAGCTACGGTAGGATTTGAGCCCAAACCGCTGAATTGATAAGGTCCTGCACTGCAAATTTTAACAGCGAATTTTTTTCGCAGGTCTAAAATATAGCCGTTTACTTTCACATAGACCTTACTGCCTCCTGTTACCGGATCAATTTCTTCCCGTCCAACATCCAACATAGCAACAGCCAAAAAATCCAAACCAGCTTCGCGAGCAATATCTGTTGCTTCTTTTTGAGTGGAAGAGGAAATTTCGTTTAGAGCAGCAAAATCGTAGGCAAATTTTTCCGGCAAAATACCCACTTCGTATGTAGGAACAACTTCAAAATTGGCTTTATTAAAGACCTCCGTTACCTTGGTATCAATTTCCCCAGGGTTATAAATGCGGTAGGTTATTCCTTCGCTTTTATTGGTAACGGATTCGGAATACATTATGGATTTATTGGCGGAACCCTTTTTACTTAAGCTTATATCCGCTTGACTGCTTGTGCTTATTTTATCGCTATTATAAATATCGGAGGAGGTTTCTCCGCTGGTTGCAACAGAACTGGAAGCAGCAACATCGGATTTGGCAGAAAGGTCTTTTTTAACAGTTTTGCCTTCACTTTCCACTGCAGCAACTTCTCTGGCTACATACACAAAGCTTAAATAAGTAGGTTTGGTCATTTCCATAATGCCTTTCATCCGTTCATTGATTAAAAGGTCTAATTGAACATCGTCAATAGTAATCTCCATCAATTGTTCCCAGATGCCATTTTTGTATTCACCATCGTTCAGATAATTAACTTCCAGAATATAGTTATCTATGTTTTTCTCAATTTCCGGTAGCAGTTCATTGATGAGTTCTCTTCTACGACTGTCCTTTTCGGAAGCGTATTTCTTAATAGCCAGAATTTTTGCATTATAAGTAGCAGTTTTAATTTCTTCCGGTTTCGGCTTTTTCCTTTTGGTTTCAACCGTGCCTTTCACCTTAACTTTAACTGCCGCATCCAGATAAGCAAAGGAAAAGAGCAAGGTAATGCCGAGTAAAATGATAGTTAGTAGTTTGCGCATTTTTTTAATATCCCCTTCATTAGTTTTTTATCTTCTTTCAGCGTAGCGGGTATTTTATCCGATAGCGTTAAAAGAAGAATTTCGTTGTAGTTATAAAACTCGTTGCCGATTTTTTGACCGACAACGGTTTGTTTTGGAGCTCCGTTTTGAATAATTTGTTTCCAGTATTCAGTATTAAATTCTGCATCGTAAATACGCATTTCCAGTTCTACACCATAAAGATCAACCCTTTCCACCGCTGTCTCTTTGTATAACTTTTTCACAAAGCGCAAGACATTTACATCTATATCATAACTGGAAGGCGGAATAGTAAAATTCTGAATACTGGCATCGGAAAATGAAAGTGACATTTTGTAGGATAAATTACTGTGAGAATAAGGCAGAACAGTTAAATTCATTTTGAAAGCCAATGCTTCAGTTAAATGCTGAGCTACAATACTGGAGTATGTTTCCAGGTTTTGTTCCGTTCCATAAGAGCCCAGATAAGGCAATGCTTCTTCCTGGAAATTGACATTGGCAACTTTAATGGTTAAGGAACCGGAGGAACGAATATAAATGTTTTTCCGGTTGCTTTCCAGTTTTTTTAGGATGAATTCGGAATAGAGCTTCTTCAGGGTTTGAACTATGGTTTGTTGGTCCGGTTCTCCATTGTAAAGGTCTATGTAAGTAACATTTATAGGATAGGACTGCAAAACGGTCAGATCTGCAAAATCCATAATGAAAACAGTGCAGCCAAGATTGTAAATTGCCTTGGTTTGTTTTTCATAATATTCAAAGGCAACCTCTTCCCTATTCAAAGCCATTGCCAGAGAAAGAGTTGCCTTTGTTTTATGTTCTATATCCAAAGTAAAATTTCCCAGTTCGGGATTGGCGGAAAAATAATCGTAAAATAGTTTATCCAAATAGGACTGAGGAGAATCACTCTCCTGCAAAATTATTTGGGTGTAAGGATAGTTTTTGCTTATATCGGCATAAGAACCACTAAAACAAAAACCTGCATATTTAACCGTTTGGAAAGCGCATAAAAGCCCTATTCCCAAAGTTAATGCTAATGTTAAAATTATGTGTTTAGGCATATTAAAATTACCTCTCTCCCGTTCTGGAGAATAGCATATTGGGCATTTATCCTTTTATGTTTCAATACCTATTTCTGTCAAGAACTTTGATTGCGGGAAAAAAGAAGTTATAAAGCTATAAAGTTATGAGGATATTATAAATTTATTTAACCGGTAATTAGTCCTCACTGCCAAATAAACTTGGAACAAAGGTAAAAGCTATTGAGACGGTTACAACCCCGAACTTAATTCGGGATTTTCAGTGTAAAATTAAATCTTTTTCTCTCTTTGTTAATAGAGCTTAGTGTGAAAGATTCCTCATAGCGCGGCTTTTACTTTCCTAATTAGTGCAAATAATTTGCATTATAGATTACAATGTGGGATGCATATTGTTTGCGTAATTCAGCCAAATGCCTGAGCAACTTGTATTCTTTCTCAATTTGTTGTAAGCGGGCATAAAGCGAATCCTTAATATCTTCAAAAGGGATGTATTCCTTTTCGCTTTGCCCTGTTTTCATTAAAATGTGATAACCATAAGGAGACAGGAAGGGTTGGCTGATTTCACCCACTTTAAGAGAAAAAGCAACTTCTTCAATTTCGGGAATCATTTTGCCCCGGGGAAACCAACCCAAATCGCCACAAACATTGTTACTTGGGCAATCGGAATACTTTTGGCAAAAGTAGGTAAAGTCATCAGCATTATGAATTTCCCGACGAATTTGTTCCGCTTTGGCTTTTGCTTCTTCATTATCGTTACGAATAAGAATATGAGAGCAACGCACCTGTTCCGGTTTCAGGAAATATTCCTTTTGTTCATCATAAAACTCTTTAATTTTGGCATTGGTGATGGGGATATTTTGCGGGAAGATAGAATTGATGTATTTGTTAATCATCAACCGCTGTTTCAAAAGTTTTTCCATCTCCTGGGGTGTGAGTTGCTCTAAAGAAGTGCTCCAGAGTTTTAAAGGGTCTTCTTCATCCAGAAGTTCCCATATAGCATTTTCGTATTCGGTATCACTGATTTTAATGCCGCTTTCCATTGCTTTATAAAGCAAAAGGCATCTATCAATCAAGCGTTTAAGAGCACCTTCCAGACATTTTTCGCGTTCTGCTAAACTTACTTTAGCGCATTCGCGTTCCAGTTCTTGCTCGCTTATTTCAAATTCAAACACTTTGGCTATTATTTGCATTTACCACCTCAGTTTTAATCATCCTTTATCCTTGAGATTACAGTTGATAATTTAATCAAAGAAAAGGCAGTTGTCAAATCAAAAAAAACAGGAAGGTTGATATCCTCATCAACTTACTTTTTGTGTAGTCGGAGCTTGCTGAAGCTCCGCTTTTTCTTTTAATGAGAACGATGGGGATATCGTTTTTCCGGAATATTAAAAAGTAGTAATTCCAGACGGAGAAATAACTAAATCAAAATTACCTTTCCGATACCAGGTAACCTGTCTTTTGGCATAATTGCGTTGATGTTGAGCAGCCAGCAGAATACATTCCTCCAAACCTGCCTCTTTTTTGAAATAAGGCAGAAATTCTTTATAACCGAGACAATTGAGACCTGGTGAATTTTCATCGTAACCTAAGGCAAAAAGGTTTTCAATTTCAGCCAGCAAACCTTGATCAAGCATTTTTTCTATGCGCTGATTGATGCGCTGGTAAAGTTCCGAACGAGGAATATCAATTAAAATACGAAAAGCATTATATTTACAGCTGCTCTTTTGTTTTTGCCAGTGTTCGGAAAGGGGAATTCCTGTTCCTATTGCAACTTCCAATCCTCTCAAGATTCTTTGGGTATCATTTTCGCTTATTTTCTCCGCAAACAGAGGGTCTAAACTTTTCAATTCGGCATATAAAGCTGCAAGTCCTTCTTCTTTAAGGCGTTGTTTCAAATTTTGTCTGATTTCCTGAGGCAGGGGAGGAAGAGAAAAAAGCCCTTTTAAGAGAGCTTTTATATATAAGCCCGTGCCCCCGCAAATAACAGGAATTTTACCCTCGGAATGCAATTTTTCAATTATCAGAGAGGCGTCTTTAACAAAAGCCCCAGCATTATATGTCTCATCGGGATTTATAATATCAATTAAATGGTGTTTAACTCTTTTTTGTTCTTCTTTAGTTACTTTAGCAGTTCCGATATCCAGATAGCGGTAAACCTGACGGGAATCGGCAGAAATAATTTCTGTGTTTAATGCTTCTGCCAAAACAATAGCTAATGCGGATTTTCCGGAAGCCGTTGCTCCTTCAATAGTGATAACGGGAATCATAAAGTGCGTTTGAATTTTTTCTCAAAATCGGTTACCGGAATTTTTAGCATCAGAGGTCTGCCATGAGGACAGAAATAGGGTGTTTGACAGGCAAAAAGCTGATTGATTAAATTCAGCATTTCTTTGCGGGTAAGTTTATGATTGGCTTTTATAGCGGATTTACAGGCAATTGACTTTGCCAGGCACTCTCTGAAATCAGTAGTAATTTCCATTTCCTTTTCCAGCTGCTTTAAAATTTCAATAAAGACCTGACCGCTGGCAAAATCAGTCAATTCAGCTGGAATTTCTTCTATTACCAGTGAGTTTCCACTAAATTGTTTAAGGGTGAAACCCACTTTTTCCAAAAGTTCCATATTTTCTTCCACCAGGTCTTTAATCTCGGCAGAAATATAGGGTGGGATGTCAATAACTAAGGGAATAATAAGTTTTTGACGCACAGCTGGAGCTCCTTCACTGCGTTGAATCAATTTCTCATAAATTATTCTTTCGTGAGCTGCATGCTGGTCAATAATCACCAAGCCGTCTTCCACCTGGATAAAAATATAAGTATTGTGAAACTGCCAGGGATTGATATAGTCCTCTTCATTTTTCAGCAGGATATCGTATTTCAGTTGATCATTGGGCTGGTCAGGAAAAATCTCCTGCTCTGTGTTTTCTTCTTGAGCAGGGTTAAAAATGGGCATATCTTTTGGGGAAGTGGAACTTTGCTCACTACGAAAAAGGTCATCCTGAAAGAGATTTCCGAATTCCTTTTTGTAGGCGGAAAAACGGGGAACTTCTATATTTTTAACAAAAATATCGCGTTCCAGGGAAGTTACTTTTTCTCCTTTTACTCCCCCTTGAAATTTACTGCGTGCACTGGCAAACTTTTGGTCTTCATAATTGCGGAGTGCTTTGGTAAGCGTTTCCAAAACCAAAGAATGCACCAGATTATTTTCCCGAAAACGGACTTCCAGTTTGGCAGGATGAACATTCACATCAATTTGTTCCGGGGGAATTTCCAAAAAAAGAATATAGGGAGGTGTAGTTCCTTTTTGCCAAGCGCGGGTTTTTAAGATAAAAGGTTCATAGGCGGCTTTAATGCTGTGACGCACTGTCTTATCAAAAATATAGCGTCCGTTGATAAAAGTGTATTGTGCATCAATCAGTTTATCCGCTCTATCTTCTAAGCCAAAGATATAACCGCTTACGGAATAATCGTTATATTTTCCTTCTACGGGAATAACATCATCTGCAAAAAAACCACTGCCAAAGACCTCTTCAATACGCTGTTTTCTTTCTGGACAGGCAATGTAATTCAGCTTTTCTTTATCGTCTATCACCAACCGAAAACTGATTTGAGGATAAACCAATGCTTGATAATGAATGTATTTAATAATGTGTCTGGCTTCCACTGCTGCCGTTTTTAAAAATTTCCTTCTTGCTGGAAGGTCTTTGAATAATCCGCGCACAGTTACAGCAGTTCCGATGTTGGCAGAGGTCTTAGTTACATTATTTAATTTGCCATTAGCATATTCTACAATCGTAGCCATTTCTTCCTCAGCAGTTCTGGTAACCAAATGTAATTTGGAAACAGAGGCAATTGAGGGCAATGCTTCACCTCTAAAACCCAGGGAACCGATATGGGTAATGTCTTCCACCGTCTTTATTTTGCTGGTAGAATGGCGTTCAAAAGCCAGCATTGCATCATCGGCATTCATTCCACAACCGTTATCTATAACCCTGATCAAATCTTTACCGCCATTTTCTATAGCTACAATTATACTATTAGCACCAGCATCAATAGCATTTTCTACCAGTTCTTTAACCACTGAAGCAGGGCGTTCAATTACTTCTCCTGCAGCAATTTTATTGCGGACATCTTCTGCCAAAATATGGATATTAGACACTTGAAAACCTCAATAACGGAAGATACTGCCGTCCGTAAATTCTCTGATTATGGAATTATAGGGCACCAAGGAATCGGCAATATCTTTACAATTGGCAATTAAACCGGAAAGACGCTTAGCTTCCATATAGGCAGAAGAGGAAGGAGAAACGCCTAAAAGCAATTTCCAGGCATGTTTACGAATTACTCCAATCTCATAAGTTAAACTGCTGTTGAACATATAATCCGCATTTTCCTGATAGGGAAAAATGTTTTTATCTTCACCTTCGCGCACATCTTGCCAGCGTATTAATGTTTCTTCAGCGCTATAACCTCTATAACGATGGTCGCGAATAATTCTGCGAAGCAATCTGCAATCGGTTGTAGCAATTCGGTTATGATTATCTATATTCAGTTGATTAAGAGCACTAACATAAATTTTCACTTTCCTGCTGGCAGCAATGGAAGAAGTTAATGTTTCATTCAAACCGTGAATACCTTCCATAATAATTATGCTGTTAGGGGTAAGTTTTACAAAATTATTGCTGTGACGACGCACACCTCTGGTAAAATCATAACGGGGCAATTCAATCTGTTCGCCATCCAGCAATTGGTTCATTTGCATATTCAAATATTCCAGGTCCATAGCATAAATAGACTCAAAATCGTATTCACCATCGGGTTTGCGAGGAGTTTTATCCCGGGGCAAAAAATAATCATCCATTCCAATAACTACCGGCTTGGCTTTACATGCCTGAAGCTGAACTCCCAATCTTTTGGCAAAAGTGGTTTTGCCGGAAGAAGAAGGACCAGCTATCAAAATAAATTTCACATCCTGTTTGGTAACTATATCGGCAGCAATTTCGGCTATTTTTTTCTCGTGTAATGCTTCTTCCACCTGAATAAATTCCGAAATTTCGTAGTTATCAATCAATTTATTGATATCTATAATGTTATGGACGCGTAAAATATCCAACCATTTATCGTGTTCCTGATGCTGGGCAAAGAGTTTATGCGGAAGTTCAAAGGGTTTTATTTCCATCTTTTCATCCCGGCTGGGAAAGCGTAAAATAAAGCCAGGAGAGCGATAAACAATATCAAAGGCCTTTACTTTTCCTGTTCTTTCCACCAAAGGATGAACGAAACAATCATAATATTTTCCGCAACGATAAATTGCCACATTTTCCTGATAGTGATATTTCAAATTTTTAATCACATCATTGCGTCCCATAGCACTAAAGATATCCAATGCTTCTTCGGTTTTAACCATAATTTTTTCAATCGGTAAATCACTATCCACAATATTCTGCATTGCTGTTTTGAGGCAACTGCAATCCGCTTCCGTAAAATTTTGCGTGTTGAAAACCTCACAGAAAACACCATCGGCAATGGAATGTTCAACTACCAGAGAGTGCGCTGTTCCCATCAAAGTATGCAATGCCTTAGCCATAATAAAAATAACGCTATCCTGATAAATTCTATAGCCCTCGGGATGAAGGTAGGTAATAAAATCTATCAATGTTTCCCTGTCTGGAATGTAATCTTCATTGACATATTCCCGATGATTAATTTTAATGGCTAATATAATGAATTGATTTATATTCGTTCTTTTCATTATATCTGCCAGTGAACAGGGTCTATCCAGTTTCAGCAGAGTGTGTTTGATTCCGTTTATGCGAATGTCTAAAATCATCTTTTGTTTCCTGTTGTTCCCTCAAATAATGGGGATGTATAATGTTATTTTTTCGTAAACCAAAGATTTAATGATTAAGATTTAGTCAAGAATTTAGGAGAGACAGAAAATGCCAAAGAATACTAAAAAACAGCATCTGCAAAGAGAAGTAGGACGCCTGGTAGGAATCGTCTTTGCTTCCTTTTTTTTCGCTATGGGTTATTCCTGGTTTTTATTACCCTATAATATGGCTCCTGGAGGGGTAGGCGGTATTTCACAGATTTTATATTACTTTTTGGGAATTCCCAATGGTGTTTCAATGATTATTTTGAATATCCCATTGTTTATCATTAGTTTTATCTTTATCGGCAAATCCTTCGGTAGCAAAAGCTTGTATGGTATGTTTGTAAGTTCAATTATGACCGACCTTTTAAGTTTTCCTGCTTTACATAAAATGGGAATTATTTCCGATTTAAAGCCCTATACACATATTGTTAACGGTCATAAAATCTACGCTATGCTTGCTCCGGAAGATATACTTTTAAGTGCAATTGCCGGTAGTGTATTATTGGGATTGGGTTTAGGACTAATTTTTCGTTTTCGGGGTTCCACAGGGGGAACAGATATTCCTGTAGCACTCATTAAACAAAAAGCAAACCTTTCTATTGGAACGGGATACTTTATTGTGGAAACAGGAATTATCCTTCTGGTAGCTATTACCTTTAAAGCACCTAAACTTCTTATCTGGGGTTATGTAAATCTATTTATTACAACCAAAATAACCGATTTAGCAAGTGAAGGTTTACCTTATATTAAAGGTGCTTATATCATTTCCGATGCCGTGGAGGAAATTCGCCTGCAAATATTTACTAAACTGGAACGCGGAGTTACCTATCTCAATGGAGTTAGCGGTTTTCATCAGAGAGATATAAAAATACTTTTTGTGGTGTTGAACCGTCGTCAAGTGCCTTTGCTTACAGATATAGTAAAAGATGTTGATCCTGATGCTTTTATGATTATTATGGATGTGTATGATGTTCTGGGATATGGCTTTAAGTCACGCAGTTTAAATTTGAGTGAGTGATTTTTAATTGTATTGCATACTCATTGCTTACCCATTGCTAATGCCATCAGTAATGGGTAAGTAATGAGTAAGCAATGCTACTTGGTGAAAGGGAAAAAGAATGTTAGCTGGTGAGATAGTAGGATGGAAAATAAAGAGATAAAGAGAAGATGAAAAATGAAGCTAATAATAAAGAAGAAGGGATAACATTTGCTGTCTTTAGGAAAGAATTGTAAAATATAAATCTGTGTTATCAGTGTTATCTGTGAGAGTTAATCCGTGAAATCCGTTTAATCTATATTGCTATTTGGAAATACGAATCCCCACGGGTCTATGATCTGAAATTGTAGAAGAATAGGTATTCCAGCTCAGCATCCAGTTCTCTGCCAAAATTGTTTTACAATAACTTCCTGCATTTTCAAAATCCGCAAAAAGTTCATTGGTAATCAAAATATGGTCTATATGGCTTAGTGAACTTGGATAAGAAACATTGGAATAGGTTGGAGAAAGAGCAATCGGCATATCGGCAAAGTAATATTCCTCCGGTTTATTCAGAAAACTAAGGAAAACATTATAGTCCTCCGGCTCGGCAATCTGATCGTTCATATCACCCAAAACAATCACTTTTTTATCCGATAGAGAGGTAGAAATATAGTTATCCAGTTTCTGACAGGCAAGACGACGACGCATTTCTTCGTCCCAGCTGTCACTTTCATCAATATAATTATCTCCGTATGCCTTAAAGTGATTGTTTATAATAAAATAGTTACTGTTATTCCAGGTTATATCCAAAATGTATGGTGGACGCGGAAAAGGATTGCTGTCATTCTCAAAAATAGTGTATTGATTATTTACAGTAACTGACCTTGTATCATACAAATAGGCAAGACGATAAGTATCCGTGGCAGAATAAACACAAGCGTCATAATAGGGAATTTCTTCCGCCAAATCCATAAAGGCATTATAATCCATAATTTCCTGAAATGCTATAACTTCCGCATTCAAAGCGGAAATCATTTCTTTAAGAGTAGTTAAATCCGTCCCTTCCGGAAAGTTTCTTAAATTCCAGGTAATTACATCCAGCGTGTTTGAAGTTCCGAAATTGATTGCTGTAGGATCATTAGCATCAGGATTCAGAACTGTGTTTTTCCCGCAGGAGACCAACGCCAACAACGCTATTATTACAATTATTATAGTTTTTCCGTTCTTCATTTATTGTTCCTTAAACTTCCAAATATCTGGGTTTTCAAGCCCAACTTCGGAAGGAGTATATAATAATGCAATTCTTTTGCCAATTTCCGTAAAATATTTGAGAGCAAAAATTATTGCCGAGGTTGGAAGGGTTATTGCATTATACATTAACTACACAATATAGGTGGAGGATAAATGAAGCAATATATAATAATCCTGATTCTGCTTGCCTGCAGTTTGTTAACAGCTACAACACTGCAGACCTTTTATACTAATGGTTCTATTTTACAGGCACATTTTGAGGGCTTGAGACAACAGCCGGTTTTGCCTGAAGAAATGGATGTTGAAGATAGTGAATCTGCTAATAGCGCTGTTATCACTAAAACTCTTGCCTTTCCTTTTGCGGAAGCGGATTTGCAAATTTCAGCTATGGTCTGGAATGTTTTTGATGCGGAAGGCAATTATTTATATAATGAACAAAGGCATTTAGAAAACGCTGTTTCTCTTGTGCAGGGTTTCACTTTTAGAGAAATGCGCGGTTATACGATTCGGATAGAAACTCAAATAACGGAAAATAATATAATCCGGACTTTAAAGGAACTCAATTTTTCCTTAATCGGCTCTTATCCGCTTCAAATTCCTGCCTTTCTTTCCCCTGCTTTTATTGATGCCTACAAAGCTTTGGCAGATAATTTTCAAGATTCCTATTTACGGGATATACCCTTCAGCCGTCCTAAAATGCTGATTATTACTCACAACCAATTAACAAACTACCAACAGGACTATATTTCCTGGAAAAAATCAATCGGTTTTGATGTTTATACGGTAAATAAATCAGATATCGGTTCCACCGTTCAGGACATCAAGAATTTCATAGCCAATCATTATCAGACCTATAAATGCGACTATCTTTTCCTGTGGGGTGATGTGAATGGAACTTATGCCATTCCTACGAATTTTATAGTTTCTCCTGAATATGCTACAGAAAACGATGCGGATGATAATTATTACACAATGCTGGAAGGAGATGATTACTTTCCGGAAATGATTGCGGGCAGATTTTCCTTTGCTGATGCCAGCGAATTTATTACAATGATGAATAAAACCATTGCTTACGAAAAAACCCCTTTTATGACAGATACTAATTGGATGAAAAGAGCTCTCGCCGTTGCCGGAAATTATGCTGATGGGGGTTTAAGACCTACTACTCCTATCTCTATGTCTCAATGGTTGAGAGATAAAATGCTTAATTTTGGCTATACTCAAGTTGATACTGTTTTTTGTCCTCCAACTTATCCTGGAACAACTACTATTCAACAGTCCATCAATCAAGGTGTCCAATTTATCAGTTATCGTGGTTGGGGTGATGCTAACGGTTGGCATTTTCCTTCTTTTCACATTCCCGATTTGAACAATACTTTTAACGGTGCTAAAATGCCGATTGTGTATTCTATTGTTTGTAATACAGGTGATTTTGCCAATGCGGTAAACCCAAATTTCGGTGAAAAATGGATGCGTATGGGAACAATGTCCAATCCTGGAGGTTGTGTTGCTTTTGTGGGTCCTTCCGATTTACATACTAAAACCCGATTTAATAATTCTATTGCCAGTGGAGCTTTTCGCAGTATTATGGATTGGGATGTGCGTAGTTTCGGTTCCAGTGTTTTGATGGGTAAAATTGAACTCTACAAGAACTTCCCTAATGACCTTGCCCCCAATCAGTATGTTGCTTTTTACTTTCATGTGTTTAACATTTTAAGTGATCCCAGCTTAAATATGTGGGTTTTAGTGCCCAATCAGATTCCGGAAACCGTAATTGCCAGTGGACTTACTTATCAGCAAAGTGACAGTCATATCAGAATAAATGCCCCTAACTTGAATAGCGGTATAGTATCCGGAACCAAAGACGGCATCAACTTCAGTTATGCTCCTATTGAAAATGGTTATGCTATTTTACCTATAGACCCCAATGTGGAAGGCAATTTAACCATAACCGTCAGCAAAAAGAATTATGTTCCTTTGGTGAAGCAACTAACCTTGCAACCGGATGCCACTATCGGTATTGTTTCTAATAATTTAGCTAATACTATTCTGGCTCCGAATGAATCATATTCTCTTAGCTTACAGCTTAAAAATTTCTCCAGCCAAGCGTATAATAATATAACTGTTAATCTTGCCTGCAATCATCCAGCTATTGTGATTGATAATCCTAATGCTACTATCACCTCTCTGAATCCGGCAGCAACTGTGTCTGTAAATTTCCTTTTTATTACCACAGGAGCTATTAGACCCGGTGCAATAATTGATTTTACCGTTACATTGAATAATCCTTCCGTTACTTGTTTGTTTCAGTTAGTTGCCGGTGGAGCTAAAATTCAGGTAATCAATTATGAAGGGGTTTTAGAAATAGGACAGGCAAATAATATTACTTTCACGGTTACCAATCTGGGCAATTTTACTATGGAAGATATTGTTTTACAAATACAAGCACTTACACCTGCTGCCATTGCTCAAAACAACCCTATTGCTCTTGGTTCTCTGGCTCCCAATGAAGTTAAACAGTTTACAGCAACAATAACTTTGATGAATGATGTCTTCCCCGGAAATAATATTCCTCTGCGTTTTGATGCCACTAATGCAGAGGGCTACAGTTACTTTAGTTTTTATGCAATTACAGCTGGCACTCCTGGAACTGATGATCCTACAGGACCTGATGAATATGGTTATTTTGCTTATGATTCTACGGATCTCGGTTATCCTTCAACTCCCATTTATGACTGGATTGAGCTTGATCCTGAAGGAGGCAACTTATTGGGTAATGTCTTCCTATGTAAGGATGATTCTGTGAAGACAGTTCCTCTGCCTTTCACTTTCCGTTTTTACGGTGTTGATTATGATAGCGTTACAATGTCTTCCAACGGTTGGATTTCTTTTATTCCTACGGATCAATCCGATTTCTATAATTGTTACATTCCTGCTGCTTTAGGTCCTTATGCTATGGTTGCCGGTTATTGGGATGACCTTAAAGGAATGAAAATAGGTGAGGATGAATCGGGTAATCCTATTTTTGCTAATATGCGTATTATCTATTGGTATGATTCCGACAATAATCGTTATATCATTGAATGGAACAAAGCATACAATCAATATACTATAGATTTGGGTCCCAATGCTTCTATGGAAAAATTCCAGATTATCCTCTATCCGAAACTGGAACAAGATGGCGACATTGTAATCCAATATCATACCGTTGATAATCCTGGAATAACTACCAACTACTGCACTGTAGGAATTGAAGACCATAATCAATTACGCGGTTTAACTTACACCCATAGTAATACTTATCCTGTAACGGCAACTCCTTTGACTCCTGGTTTGGCGATTAAATTCACTACTACCTGGCCCGATAATTATGTTGCCAATGAAGATGAGACCTTGCCTGTTCCCGTATGTAACTTACATAACTATCCCAATCCTTTCAATCCAGTTACAACGATATCCTTTACAGCGAAACAAAAAGGGTTTGCTACCCTCAATATTTATAACTTGAAAGGACAGCTAATTAAAACCCTGCTAAAGGATAATATTTTATCCGGTGAACATAAACTGATTTGGGACGGAAAAGATAATCAGGGAAATAATGTTGCCTCCGGGGTTTATCTCTATAAACTGAATATGAATGGCAGTTCCCAAACCAAAAAGATGCTGCTACTGAAATAGATGAACGGGTGAACAGTGAAAGGTGAATTCACCCTTCACTGTTCACTTATTTACTTTCCCAACTATATCTTTCAGGTTAAGTTGTCTTTCCAGACAAAAAGAGGATAATCCCTTATAAACCTTATCCACGGCTAAAGGGTCTATAAAATTTGCTGTTCCCAAAGCAATCATAGATGCCCCAGCCCAAAAGAACTCCAAAGCATCCTGCCAATTATAAATTCCCCCCATAGCAATAACAGGAATTTTAACAGCTTGAGCAGCACGATAAGTTAAAGCCAAAGCTAAGGGTTTAATTCCGATTCCGCTATAGCCACCTATTCCTTTTTTAATCCTTGATTTTCCATTACAGTAGTCAATTGCCATTCCCCAAATAGTATTGATTAATGATATTGCCGTAGCACCTCCTTCTTCAGCAGCTTTAGCAATAACAGCAATATCCGTAACATTGGGACTTAATTTTACTATCAATTCTCTTTCCGTTAAAGGTGAAAGAAGTGCACATAATTTATTTACAACATCGGGATCAATTCCGAAAGCTATACCTTCATTTTCAACATTGGGACAGGATACATTCACTTCGTAGCCGGAAATTCCCTCTTGTTTTTCCAAACATTCCAGCATTTGAGCAAATTCAGTTAAAGAAGAACCGGAAAAACTTACAATTAAAGGAACAGTAAGAGTTTCACGCAAAACAGGCAAGTCCTCAGCAATAAACTTATCCAACCCAGGATTTTGTAAACCGATGGAATTCAGAAGTCCTGCTTCCGTTTCATATAAACGCGGAGGCGGATTTCCCTTTTTCGGATAGCGGGTAATAGTTTTACATACATAAGCCCCTAAATGTTCCTGAGCAATAAAATCCAGGTTTTCCAAAGCGAAAGTTCCAGAAGCAACAGTAACAGGACTATTCACTTTAAGCCGTCCCAAAGAGGTCTGCAGGAGATTTAGAATTTGTTCCATAATACCTCCCTGGCATTAAAAACGGGACCTTCTTTGCAGACCCGTAAATAATTCCAGTCGTTTTCTTGTCCAACAGGAACAGCACAACCGTAGCAAACACCTATTCCGCAAGCCATATACGCTTCTATTGAACAATAATGTTCAATATTCAATTCGGTAGTTATAATTGCACATTCCTTCAGCATTGGAACAGGACCGCAACTATATACCAAATCAATCTTCTTTTCTGCAATCAATTTTCCCATTCCTTCTGTAACCATTCCTTTTTTACCGAAACTGCCATCTTCTGTCCAGACCTCATCACAAGGAAAAACATCACTTTGTCCAGAACCCCCATGCACCCAATAAAGCAAATTATGTTTAATTAATTTCTTTTGCAAATACCACAAAGGAGGATAGCCAATACCTCCACTAACCAGTAATATTTTTCTCCCCGTAACTAAAGGAAAACCGTTTCCCGAAGGACCTATAAGCTCTAAAAGGTCACCGGCTTTCAGTTTATAGAGAGCATTTGTTCCGGCACCCACTTTTTTAATAAAGAAACCAATTCTCCCTTCAGCATTGTCATAAATGGAAATGGGTTTAAAGAGTTTAGGCAGAGAGCGTGTTTCTTCCGCATCGGCAATACTATAGTGAGCTCTGATTAGGAAGAACTGTCCCGGCTGGCATTTTTTTCCCAATGCCTCATCCCAAATCCACAGGATAAAATAGTCCCCGGAGAGTTCTTCCCTAAAGTATATTGCTCTTTCCAGAAATTGTGGCTGGGATTTATTCATTTTCACTATCCAGATAAGTTATTTTGCCATCACAGATAGTACACATCACCCTTCCGGGAAACCATTGATTGAGCCAAGGGGTATTTTTGCTTTTGGAAAGTATATTTTCCGCGGAAAAAAGAGTTTCCTTTTCCAGGTCTATAATAGTTAAATCGGCTGTTTTCCCTTCGGCTAAAATTCCCCCGGGCAAATTTAGGATTTTGGCTGGAGCAATTGTTAATGCCTCAATTAAACGGTTGAGGTCTATCTGCCCTGTCTGCACCAGGTTTTTATAGAGCACGGGAAATGCTGTTTCCAAGCCAATTATGCCAAAGGGAGCCAAGTCAAATTCCCTTTCTTTTTCAAAATCCGCATGGGGAGAATGGTCTGTAGCAATGCAATCAATTATTCCTTCTTGCAATGCCTGAACACAAGCCAGACGGTCTTCTTCACTCCGCAGAGGAGGTTTCATTTTAGTATTAGTATTAAAAGTTAAATTTGCCTCTTCATTCAGCACCAAATGATGAGGCGTTACTTCACAGGTAACAGGAAGTCCTTTATCTTTAGCATTTTTTACCAGTTCTATAGAGCGCGCCGTAGAAATATGGGCAATATGTAATTTAACTCCAGCACTTTCAGCGAGCATAATATCCCGGGCAATTATCACTTCTTCTGCCAGACCAGGAATTCCGCTAAGTCCAAGTTTGGTAGCAACTTTTCCGGAATGTATCTGTCCCTTTCCAGCTAAGGAATAATCTTCAGGGTGAATAATTACCGGCAGACCAAAGTTACTGGCATATTTCATACAGGAAAGCATTAATCGTGCATTCTGCACACATTTACCGTCATCGGAAACAGCTACAATACCTCCTGCTTTCATTGTTGCCATTTCAGCAATTTCTTCACCGGCTGACTGTTTCGTAATAGCTCCAATTACATAGACCTTGGCAGAGCCATAATCTTTAGCCCGTAATTGGATATATTCTACAGAAGCAATATTATCGGTAATAGGTTCAGTATTTGGCATCGCGCAAACAGCTGTAAATCCACCATGCGCGGCAGCTTTAGTTCCTGTAACAATATCTTCTTTATAGGTTTGTCCCGGGTCGCGTAAATGAGAATGCAGGTCTATAAAACCGGGAAACACACAAGCGCCTTTGGCATCTATAATTTTATCCACTTTGTTTGCTGTGTAGTCGGAGGACGCTATTCCTCTACTTATTTTTATAATCTTCTTTCTCTCAATTAAGATTTCCCCTGGGGTGAACTTCCCATTTTGAAAGATATTGGCATTTTTAATTAAGGTCTTCATTGTTTTTTTCCTCCTTATGCTTTTCCACCTAAGATTAAAAACATCAAAGCCATTCTAACCGCAACTCCATTGGCAACTTGTTCCACAATGATACTATGATTGCTATCTGCAATTTCCGGCAGAATTTCCACTCCTCTGTTCATAGGACCGGGATGCATAATTAAAGCATTCCTCTTGGCATATTTCAAGGTTTCTTTGGAGAGAACATAGTGTTTGCTGTATTCTTCCAGAGAGGGGAAAAGCCCTTCCGTCATCCGTTCCAACTGCATTCTTAAGCCCATTACCACATCGGCATCTTTTAAAGCTTTTGCTAAATCATATTCTACACGGCAGTCATAAACACTTTCCATATTTCCCGGCATCAAGGTTTTAGGTCCGCAAACAGTTACTTTGACACCCAGTTTTCCCATTCCAATTAAATTACTACGCACTACGCGACTATTTAAAATGTCGCCTACAATGGTTATTTTCAGCCCTTTCAGGTCACCTAATTTTTCCCAGATAGAAAAAATATCCAGTAGTGCCTGGGTGGGATGTGAGTGTCTTCCATCTCCTCCATTAATAACTGGTTTACCGGAATATTTATTTACCAGTTGCGGACTTCCGGGACTGCTGTGACGAATGCAGTAAAGGTCTATACCCATTGCATTTAAAGTGTAAACCGTATCCTGTAAACTTTCTCCTTTCTGCAGAGAGGAAATGGAGGACTGAAAACTAACAACATCTGCACTTAAACGATTGGCAGCCAATTCAAAACTCATTCGCGTGCGGGTGCTGTTTTCTACGAATAAAGTGCACACTGTTTTTCCCCTTAAGGTAGGAATCTTTTTGTATTCCCGTAAGTTGATTTCTTTCATTCCCTTGGCTGCTTCCAGAATGAACATAATTTCTTCCCGGGAATAATCATCCAGGTCAAACAGAGAGCGTCCTGCAAATTGTAGTGTTGAGGCCATTTTTACTCCTTTCCAGCTCACTGGCTGTGATTAAAGGTTTTTCCCCTTTTATTAGAAATCCCAATTTGGTCAAGTGAATTTTTTGCTTATATTTTACTTTTGTTTTGACTTACAATTTTGCCACAGCCCTCAAAGAAACCACAACCCTCAATTAATACCCACTTACAACTACATTTCAACTGGTTTCCTCATATCAAAATTGTGAGTTAAAACAAGAACCCGCACACTTACAACAGAGCTACAACGAAATCACGAATTCCACTGTCACGGAAAAATTATATATTCAGCCGCTCCAGAATTGTGGGGTAGGAATTGTTCGGTATTTGTGGCTTCGGGGGGTACTTTTGTTTTAACTCTAAACCGAGCTTCAGCTTTGAAAGTAGAAGGCAACGAATAACATTTCCTGTTGCCTCAAAATATATTTGCAACCGCAAAAAGAATCGGTTTAGAGTCAAAACTTTACAGCGTCAAAATTTTGTTGCAACCACAAAAGGGTCGGTTTATAGTCAAAACTCCCCCAAAACTCCCCCAAAACTCCACAAAACTTTATTTTTTACTTGACATAAATTCATGAATTATTATTAAAATAATTATTGGATGATGAACTCATATTGAAGTTGAAGTAATATTCTTAAAACTGATAAGATAAGAAGAATGACTTAATAAAAACAGCCATTTTATCACCAACTTGCCAGACGGAAAATTTGGATTATATTTTCTTACAACGAAGAAGAAAATGATTGAATACAAAATTTCTTTGTTGTATTTAGGCGGTATAGATATAAGTCCTCGCTACCAAAAGAATAGAAAAAAGATAAAAACTGCTTAGGTAGTGACGAACTATCAGCCAAGGAACGATAGGATGTCGTTCTTCTGTAGCAAAGGAGTTTAGATGAATTTGTGGATGTGCCTAAAGCTGAAGAACCCTAAAACGGTAAAAAGCCGAAAAGGGAAGCATTATGCACTTTGGTGTATATCCAATTCTTTTTTTATTTTCTTTAACCCTTCAAAATCAATCTTCCAGAAAAGCAGATTAAAATCCCACGCCAATAAAGAAAGGATGAATAATAGAAATTTCTCTGTATGGCAAAAGAACAATAGCACTATTACTCAAAAGCTATATAATTACAGCGGGAATTTAATCATTTTTTCAGAAATACGCAATGCGCTTAAAACAGGAAAACGCAATCTTACGAACTTATTGCACTCTTTTTGTAACCATCATCGCACATTATACAGAACCACATCAGCAGAAACAGCACACTCATTTCACTTCCTCTATCACCTTTCAAAATCAATTAAGGCATTACTTTGCCAACCATTATGCAAGACCCAAACCTTAAGCTGTAAAGCAATGGTAATGCCTATCGTGAAGTGATAAACTAATTCTTCAAAAAACATCTAAAACAAGGAGTTTTTATTATGAAGAAATTTTCGCTCACTATACTATTGCTAACAATGTTAGCAATTTGTGCTGTGAGTTTTGCCGATACAGTCCAGATTGGAACAGGAACAGCTACTACCAGTTATCTGCCAATTTATGGATTATATGGTTATAATTATACACAGCAAATATATACCCAAGCCCAAATAAATAAAGCAGGGAACATTACTAAACTAAGATTCTTCTATGTTTCCGGCACTATTACCAATTCCAAGGATTGGGTTATTTATATGGGTCATACTACCAAGACAACCTTCAGTTCTACAACGGACTGGGAACCCTTAGCTAACCTCACTCAGGTTTTTGCCGGCGATGTTAGCAGTTATGTTCCTTTAGCTAATAACTGGATGGAGATACCTCTCACTACTCCCTTTAATTATAACAACACAGATAATTTAGTTATTGCTGTTGATGAAATTACTTCCGGCTATGCTTCTATGAGCTGGGGTGCCTTTACCAGCGGTACTAATACGGGAATTTATTTTTACAGTGATTCTATAAATCCGGATCCTGCTTCTCCTCCAACAGCATCTTCCAGAACCAGCAGTATTGATAGAATTCAACTGGTTTTCCCCAATTCTTCCGCACCTCTGGCACCTACATTATTATCTCCTGCAAATGAAGGTTGGGCTTTTACAAATGATGTTTTATCCTGGACTCCTACATCTGGAGCAGGGGATGCCACTGGTTATGATGTTTATTTCGGCACTTCCTCCAATCCACCTTTAGTAAGCAGTAACCAAACAGCCACTTCTTATACTCCCACTTTAGCAGCTGGAACTACTTATTATTGGAAGGTTGTGGCTAAAAATGAGATAGGTGATTCTCCAGCTTCAGCTATCTGGAGTTTCAAAACCCCAACTACTACTCAGCTGGCAGAAAGTTTTGAAAATACAACTTTCCCGCCTGCGGGTTGGGCAAATCCCGGTTCTTGGAGTCGTTATACAACCTATGCTAAACACGGAACTGCCTCTGCCTATAAGTATGGTTCAACTTCCAGTCAATATATTCTTTCCACCCCCAAGGTAACCATAACCGGCACCAGTACCTTAGATTTATGGACCCTGTGTTCTACTATTACGGGAACCTTGCAGGTTGTCTATTCTCCCGATAGAACTACCTGGACTCAAATCGGTAGCAACATTACCCACGCTGCAGCTTCCACCTGGTATAATACAGTTGTGGATTTAAGCTCTCTTGCCGGTAATAATTATTATCTCGGTATCAGAACCGGTTTACAAGCTGCAAGTTTCTATATTGATCAGGTAATAGGTCCGGATATTACTCCCGAAGTGCCCGGTGCTCCTACACTTGTTTCGCCTGCCGATGGAGCAATTCTTGTTAGTACCTTACCTACCTTTAGTTGGACGGCACCTACCACAGGTGGTATCCCTAACGGTTACAAACTCTATTGTGATACTAACAATCCGCCTACTACTCAAATTGCCGATGTAACCAGCTTATCTTATACAGCTACTGTCCCCCTGCTTAACGGAACACAATACTACTGGACTGTTAAAGCATATAATAATGCCGGAGAGACAGCTGCTACTCCTTTCACTTTTACTACTGTAGAACAAGGTTTTGTAATAATAGGAACAGGGACATCAACTCAGCGTCAGCCCTTTGGGATATATTTTGGTTATGAACGTTCAGTTGCATTATATACTCATAGTCAGGTAGGTAACTATGGATTGGTAGATAGAATTGCCTGGTATTGTGCAACAACATCTACAAATGCCGCTCCCTATAATATATATGTAATGCAGACAAATGATACAGCTCTCACCGCTATGACCTGGAGTGATTTTGTTGCTAATGCTACTTTAGTGGATACCGGAACTCATACTTTTAATACTACGGGTTGGCATTTATTTGAACTGGATACTCCTTTTAATTATTGTGCAGGTAACTTAGTCATTGCAGTAGAGACAAATTACGGTGGCAGTGGCATAAGTACCTATCCTTATTTCTATTATACTTCTGGAACAACAGGATGCCATCAATACTGGGCTCAGGATAACACACCTCCTACCGGAAATGGAACTTTAAACACTTCTCTACCCAATGTAATGTTACATTTATCGGAACCACCCCAAAATCCTGCTATTAATGTTAGTCCTGCCAGTTGGAATTTTGGCCAGACCTTAATCCGCACTACTAAAACTAAGAACTTTACGATTAGTAATATAGGTGGTGGTACTCTTAGTGTGTCTTCAATAATTATAGCAGGAAATTATTATACACTGCTTACCAATCCTGCCCCCGTAGACCTTACAGCTGGTCAAACTGCTATCTTTACGGTTCAGTATGCTCCTTTGGCAACCGGACATTATGATGGAACTATTACTATTACAGATAATAGGGGTATTACTACAATTGACCTGGATGGAGATTGCTATGATCCCACTATTTATTCTTTACCTTGGATTGAAGATTTTGGAACTACAGGAACTACTTTTCCACCTGAATATTGGACTAGATGGAGTGGTTTGTTAACAGCTGAACCTGTGACTTTAACAGGTGTGTCTTCATATTGGATTCAGGATGATTTTGCTAATATAGTGACTAACCCGGCTAATAAATCTGCAAAAATAAATATTTATGGTACAACCTATAAATATTGGTTTATTACACCTCCTATCCAGATTCCAGATACAGGTTATCAATTGGAATTTGATCTTGCTCTAACTGATTATAGCAATCCAGCTCCTCCGGATGATCCTGCAGGATATTCAGGTGTTGATGATAAGTTTGTAGTACTGATCGGAGACGGAAATAGTTGGTCTCTTGCCAATGCTGTTACGATTTGGGATAACGATCCCACGACTGAAGGTGGAATTTATAAGGTTTATAATAGTATTTCATACACGGGTGAACACTGCATTATTCCCCTTAACAGCTATGTTGGATTTAAATATATTGCTTTTTATGGTGAATCTACCGTTTCTAATGCCGATAACGATCTCTTCGTAGATAATGTAATGATTCGTCAAACTCCTTCGGGTGCACCTGATCATGTTACTTTAGTAAGTCCTGCAAATGGAGCTACCGGTTTGGATCCGGAAAATATTGTTCTCACTTGGTCTCCTGCTTTAACGGGTGGTACCCCAGCTTATTATCAAGTTATGATTGGTGAATACCCTATAGACCCTGAAACAGGTTATTTTGGTGATTACCAGTTTGACACCGAAAATACTAATATGAACATATCCGCTATGCTGTTAGATAATTTGGGATTTGTTTTGCCTTACAACACTACTTGGTATTGGGCTGTGCTTCCTTACAATGCCGAGGGTGAATTTCCTGATCCTTTGGCATACGAATTTATGGTCTGGCATTTTACCACTAATTATGATCCTTCCGTTAATTCTTTACCCTATGCAGAATATTTTGATGAAGTAACTGCTCCTACTCTGCCCTGGGGCTGGAAAGCTTATGTAAGTTCTACTTCTACAAGTGCTTATGTCAGAACTTATTACGGCACTACTTATGCACAAAGTACACCAAATAGTGTATGCTTATTCAATTCCACTGATACATCTGCTGATTTAAGGTTGATTACACCACCTATAAATGTTCCTGGAGTTTCTCTTAACCAAATTAAGCTAAAATTTTATGCTTATGGCGGTAGCGGTTATACTCTATTAATTGGAACGGTAAACACTACTGATGCCAGCGGTGTTTTTACCCAAGTAGCTTCTATTAGTCCAACTACTACTAAGACAGAATATACTGTTTCTTTTGAAAATTATACCGGAACCGATCACTATATCTGTTTCAAACATGGTTTAGGCGGAACTTCCCGTTATATTTATATAGATAATGTGAAGATCATTAAATTGCAACCTGCCGACCTTGCTGCCACGGCTCTTAGCGGACCAGCGTTAATCCAAACGGGAACCAGTTATAACTATACAATTAGTGTATATAATGAAGGAACAGCAGAACAAAGTTCTTATACGGTTAATCTGAAGTCCGGAACTCAACCTCTGGTTTCTTTGAATGTGAATAGCCCCCTTGCAGTTGGAGCTGCAACTCAACACACCTTAATCTGGACACCTCAAACTGCGGGTATCTATCCTGTCTATGGAGAAGTAGTTATAGCTGGTGATGATAACATCAATAATAATGCTACTATAACCATTAATGTTAATGTAGCGGATGCTACTGTAACTGTCCTTTCCGTAGGAAATGATGCAACTACAACCTCTGGTTACTATCTGCCATTAAGTATGTATTATAAGAATAGTGTAACCGAAGAGCTCTATTTCAACGATGAAATGCATTTACAGACAGGCATTATCACGGCTATTGCCTATAAGAATAATTTCACCGATAACATTGCCAATAAACCGGTGAAAATCTGGATGAAATGTACAACAGAACAATCTCTTACAACGGCTTGGTTGTCCAGCGAAAACTATACCCCGGTTTTTGATGGAACAATAAACTTCCCCGCAGGAATCAATTATGTTGTAATTCCTCTGGATACACCCTTCAATTTCACTGGAGGAGTGCTTGCTACCAGAGTAAATCGTCCAATGGATGTAACTTATTATCCCAGTAGTAATGTGTTCTATTATACAAACACTTCTACTGAACATCCTAACCGTTCACTTTATCTTTATAGCGATTCTGTTGTCTATAATCCTCTGGCTCCTTCTGCGCTAGGAACACTGGTAAGTAATGTTCCCAATACTTTCTTCGTTGTCCAAAATGCCACTACCGATCCTCAAGCCATTCTACAAGGTTATGTTCGCAATTCTGTTACCAGTCAACCCATTGTTGGAGCAACTGTTACCTTAACTGAACAGTTATCAACTACCACCGATGCTAATGGTTTCTACAAATTCAGTTTCTGGACTAATAAGACGGTGGATGTAACCGTTCAAAAGGAAACTTATTACAGTCAAACCATAACTAATATTGCCCTAACTGTGGGAACTACTGTAACTCAGAACTTCAATTTAGTGCCTTTGCAACCCAATCATCCTCCGGTGATAAATTTACCGGAAAATTTCTCTTTCAATGCCAATGAAGCATTATTAGTGGATTTTACTCCTTATGTAAGCGATCCAGATAACGATCCCTTAACCTTAACTTGTAGTGGAAATACCAATATCAATGTTACCATCACCGGTTTGCAGGTTAGTTTGAGCTCTTTGCATAACTGGTATGGAACTGAAATTATATTTTTTACTGTTTCTGATGGTATGTTTCAAACCAGCGACTCTTTAACCGTAATTGTTTTGCTGAATATTACCACCGGAGTAATTGTGGATTCAGACAATTTACCGACTAACTGGACGGTTAATAATTCACCTTTTAATATAACAGAGCCCATCGTAATAGGACCAACTCAAAATATAACTGTGGAACCGGGGGTTGTTATCCAGGTCTGGAATGACGAACCTATCAATGTTCTGGGTTCTATCACTGCCAATAATGTCACTTTTGCACCTGGCTTTCCGGATTTGCTTTGGGGTGGTTTGGAAATTACGGGAACGACAGGAAACCGAACAGAAAGCAATATTACCAACTGTGAAATCCTGAATGCTGTCAATGCTATTACTGTAAATAATTGTAGTCCTGTTATTAACACTGTCTATATAGCCCCCATAGATACCACTGCTTTAATTAATGGCACAGGAATTACTATTTCGGGTATTTCTAGTCCTCCCATAAATAATGTTACCATCTTAAGCTATCACACCTGTATTCAAGTTGTTCGGGATGCCGAAATCCTTCCTAATGAGCCATTTATCAATAATTTAGTGCTACGAAATTCTTCTGTCGTGCCTCGCCAGGAAGAGGAAAATACGAAGGGTATAGTAATTGAGGGTAATAGCAATGTAATTATTTCAAATGCCGAAATAAAGGACTATAATACAGCTATCAAGGTGGAAAATACCGATGTTCAGCAGTCCGCAACTCCTTCCTTAAGTAATATCCGCATTCGTAACACAAGCAGTACTTTACGGAATGAAGATAAATGCGGAATTGAACTAAAGGGCAATGAAAATGCTGTTTTATATGATGTCAGAATTGAGGAATGCAATAAAGGAATTAAAATAGAAAATACTGAAACGGGAGTGTCGGCAACTCCTTCCTTGGATTTTATTCGTATCCGCAATACCAGCAGCACTTTAAGGCAGGAATTGGAGAATATCGGAATTTTGGTTGAGAGTAATGTAATACCTGTTTTGCGCGATGTTCAAATTGAAGATGCGGAAACAGGTATACAGATTAACGCGGGAGGAAATCTGGATCTGAAATATTCCCTTCTTCTGAATTGCCAAACAGGGCTGAAAAACTATAGTACGGAACTGATGCCTGTAACCCGTAATAGCTTTGTTATTGAAGAAGACCAAGTGCCACCTGATTTTTTACAGAATTGTGTAGCTCTCTCTCTTAATGATATACTTAATTTTGAATTTAGCCATAATACCCTCTACGGTTATCCTAAAATCGCTGCTGTTAATTCTGCCCATCTGAATTTTATCAATAATATTGTCTGGAGCAATTCTGCCCTGAATAATCCCTTTGAATGCGTAAGCGGAACTTATAATGTTACTTACAACGATATTAACTATGGCAGTCAGGTCTTTCCCGGAACTGGTAATATCAATGCCAATCCAAACTTTGTGAATGCTTTGGAGCTTGATTTCGCATTGCAATATAACAGTCCCTGTATTGATGCCGGGTGTCCTGATTCGGAACCAGACCCTGATGGAACTATTACCGATATGGGATGCTACTATTATCATCATTGTGCCGTTTTTGAATCGCCGGAAGGTCCTTTCTATGTTCAGCAACCTCTTCAGTTTATCAATAATTCCCTTGGGCATAACACTCCCGAGAGTTATGCTACCTGGCTTTTGAATGGAATACCTGTTTCCAACGACTATAATCTGAACACGATTATTGATACCTGGGGTAACTATGATTTGCAGCTGGTAATGACTTCCGGACCCCTTGTAGATAGCAGCAGTGTTTTTCAATTTGAGGTTATAGATGAAACACCACTTTCTCCGCAAAATGTTGTTTTAGAGTTCTTGGAAAACAACTATATTTTACGGTGGGATGCTGTTACTCTTTCCGTATCCCAAACTCCTGTTACGGTTAGTAACTATAAAATCTATACCAGTGAAAACCCCTACGGAACTTATACCCTCTATCAAATAGTCCCTGCCAGCAGTAGACAAATTAACCTGAACCTGTCGGAACTTGGCTCTAAATGCTTTTTCAAGGTAACTGCCGAAAAGTAAAAAATATTATGTAGTAAACGGAAAATAAGGTTGAGAGGGTTAAGGAGGTTTAGAGGGTTGAGAAAGTTTAGGAGGTTGAGAGGGTTTAGAAGGTTGAGAGGGTTGAGAAAGTTTAGGAGGTTGAGAGGGTTTAGAAGGTTGAGAGGGTTTAGAAGGTTGAGAGGGTTGAGATGCCCTCCGCTCTTTGCCCTCTGCCCAAAAGCCCGTCAAAATTTTCAAAATACAATATTTTTCGCTTATATTTCTTTTTTACCATTTTCATTCCTTGTCTGAACTTCTCTCTCTGTATATATACAATCAGGAAACTATTTCACCTCTTTTGGCTTGCCTTACCCTCTTACAATTAAGTAACAACCAAGTAACAACTCCCTAACGAGACAACGGAAGTGTTACGGAAGTGTTACGGAGTCGTTAGAGAATTTACTATATAACAAGCAATTACATAAATGAAACGCTAAGGGACAAAATATATGCTTAACTTCCTTATATTTAATATAATTAAGAAAAAAATAGTTTCCTGGATAGCCAGTTTTTTTTTAGCACTTCATAAAAGAATAAAATGCAGATAAACGGATTAACCGAATTTAATTAAAAATAATTATGATCCGCTTAAACCCATTGTCATTCCTGCGAAGGCAGGAATCCATTATGAAAATAAATTATTTTTTTTAATCCTCTCAATCCTAATCAGGAATACAAAAAAAATATTTTTTTACTGCCTTAAATAACTTTATTCCTTTATGTTACATCATTTAAGAAAGAAAAATTCCATTAACATTGAAAAAAAGCATTTGACATATCTTGAATATTGATTATTTTAATAGAGCATAGTAAATACAAGTATATAAATTCATAACTGATTATGGGACATAGGTTATAATAATGCAATAAGCGGGAAAGAGATAAAATGAGGTGTCCTGAAAATATTGAGAATTGAGATTGGAGAATTGAAAATTAGGTCAGGAGTCGTCACTGCCGAAATAAATTTTATTCTACCTACAAACTTATTTGGCAGTGAGGACTCGTGACGGTTAGAAAATGCATTCTTGGTGCTTTAGTTTATCAGGATTCCTGCTTTCACAGGAATGACTAAGGTAAGACATCCTAAAAAAGTTGGGCTTAAATTACAGAAAATATCCAGTAAATTCAGTTATCCAGTTATCTGTGTTCTATCATTCTCAGTTAAAATCAGCTTGACATAAACCCCTGTTAATCCATAAATGTTTTCAATAAAGTTATTCATCCCTATCAGGAGTTTTAATGAAAAAACGGTTATTTCCGGTTCTTCTTTGTTGCATGCTGATTTTCAGTGCCTGCTCTCAAAACGCCCGTCTTTCCAAAAAGACCCAAAAGAACTTAAACAAAGGTAATTACGAAGAAGCAATTCAGGATATCATAAAAACCCTTAGGAAAAATCCGAATAATGCAACAGCTCAAGACCTTTTGGTGCAATCCTGGCAAAGCTACCGTTCAGCTGAACAGAAAAAGATAGAAAGAATCATCCAAAGCGATGAAATAAATAAATGGGAACAGGTGTATCAGGAATATTCCGCTCTGCAAAAAACCGGAGAAGAAATTCAATCCCTACCTCCTTTGATAAATCCTTATTCAGGTTATAGAGTAAACATAGAAATTCCCGATTACACGGAACAAATAAAACAAAGCAAAGAAAATGCTGCTGAAGCGCATTATCAGGCAGGAATTCGTTATGCCAAAATCAGTAATGATAGGTATACACAAAAGAAAGCAGCTTTGGAATTTAAGGCAGCGCTTGCTTTGATTCCCAATTATCAAGATGCCGATTTAAGATATGAACAATGCCGCAAACTGGCAATTAAAAGAATTGCCGTTTCCCCCTTTACTGATAAGAGCAATACTTCCGGAAAATACGGTGCTGTTAGTGATATTTTAACCGACCATATTGTCTCCCGCCTTATTTCGGCTGCTGTAAATAATGAATTCGTAGAAATTATATCCCGTTCCCAATTGGAAACGGTGATGAAAGAACAACAGCTTTCCGCTTCAGGTTTGGTGAATGATGCCAGTTCCGTTCGTTTAGGTCAAATTTTGGGTGCTAATGAAATCCTCGCTGGCAGCATTTTACAGATTAGCGTTTCCCCTGAACGCACTGTTAGTGTTCAAAGTGAAGATGAAACGGAGGTTGTTCTTCGTACTGAAGAATATACCGATGACGAAGGAAACACTCAGGAACGCGAAATTAAAGGAAAGGTTTATTTCCGTTACCGTAAGTTTACCAAAACAGCAAGTGTTAATATTTCCACCTCCTACAGTATTCTGGATGTGGAAACGGGAAAAATACTACTGCAGGAGACAGTGGAAGTTAAAAATCCCTGGAGCGATACTTGGGCAAGAAAAATTTCTGGAGATGACCGTGCCTTAAGTTCCAGCACCAAAAAATTGCTGGAAAAGCCGGAACCCTTTCCTCCTTCAGTAAACGAAATGGTGCTGGAAACGCTGAAAAATACAGGAAACGAGATAGTTAATAAAGTTAGCGGATATTTATTACAGTGAAGCGTTTTTTATACCTCCTGCTCTTAATCTTTACCGCATGCAGTATGGCAAAACGGCAACCGGAATGGATTGTGGAAAGACCCTATAATAATGAATACTATATCGCTATTGTAAAAGTTCCCCGTAAAGCACCTAATTATGTAGAACTTGCCCGAAATAACGCTATTCTGGAAATATCCACTCAAATAAGTGTGCAGATTGATTCCGATATTGCTTTAAAAGAAACGGAAGAAAATGGCATCCCCTCCTCTGAAATAATCAGCAGAATACGCAGTTCCAGTAAAAATATACTCAAAGACCTGCAACTGGTTGGCACTTATGAAACCAAAAATGACTATTGGGCTTACTATCGCCTTTCCAAAAGCGAATATTCTGCCTGGCGAAAAGCTCAATGTAATCAGGCAATGGCTCAGGTATTGAATTTACTTGCCGATTTTGATTCCTCCACCTCTAATATCGCTTCCGGCATAGCTTCTCTTTTGCATGGACTGGAACTGATTGTGGATTATACAGATATGGATTTGACAACTCTTTACAAAGGCAATGAGATTAACCTCTATAACGAACTATTCTATCGTCTGAACCGTTTACCGGAAAACCTTAGCGTTAAATTTGCCACTAACGAGATAGACATTGTAGCCAAGCAAAGAGAACGCAAAACGGTTAATATTGCCGTCAGTTACAAAACTGTAAGTAATGAATATCCCTGCTCTAACTTTCCTGTATGCTTCAATTTCAGCAGTGGCAAAGGAGAAATCATTCCCCAAGCCATAACAGATGAAAACGGTAAAGCGGAATTAATTATCAATCGCATAACCTCTTTCAGCAATCCCCAATTCATTGAAGCCAAACCGAATAAGGATTTTTGGCTGGTAGGAAGGGAAAATACTGTAGTTAAAACAATGTTTAATAATCTGCAATTTATGCCTGCCATTTTGAAATTAAATGTCCGCCGTCCCAAAGCTTACCTTGAATACAGTTTTGATAACACTCCGGGAACCGACTTCCGCAATATTTTAGTAAAAAAACTGCAGGATTTGGATTTGGAGGTTACCGAAAACCAAAACGCCAGCGATTATACTTTCAAAGTTGATATCTATAACCGTAGCACTAATTATCTTCCACTTCTCAATCAATATTCTGCCACAGCCGATGCCTACATTGAACTACTTCAAACCGGTAATGGCAAAAGTATTTATAACACCAATATAACCGGAATTAAAAGCACTGCTTCCTTACCCGAAATAGCCAGGAAAATGAGTGAACTGAATGCGGTGAATGAGATTTGTGATAAAGTGATGTTTATGCTGGTGGAACAATATATTATGTTTTAGAGTGCTGGAGTGCTGGGGTGCTGGAGTTAAATAGTAAGTTAAGATAATAATCTTTTCTCGGTTTTTTCGGTGTTCTCGGTGTAAAAAATAAAAGCTAAGCAATCTGCGTGAGATAGTTCTCTCTAAAATTCCAGCCAGCAGTCCGCATTGATATCCATCGGTTTTTCACCTGCTTTGATTTTCTGTTTCTCGGCTTTAATCAAGTATAAATAATCCCCCTGCCAGTCCCATTCAAGAGTTCGGGCTATTCTTTCCATATTTTCTATAGCGTCTTCAGCAAGATAAGCAATTGCTCCACACTGGATATAGATAATTCGGGAAAGGTCGTTTTCAAAAGAGATTTTGAGAGCGGAAGAAGATTCCGGCACCAGAAAATATTGTCCCTGGGAATCCATAAATAGAGACGCATCGGCTATTTCACGAGGATAATTCAAACATAACTTCCGAAATTGTTCATCCACAAAGATAAGATCCCCGCTTTCCAAGCTAAAACCTTTTTGCATTAAGTCCTTCATTGCAATTGCTCCGGATTTTAGATCAATGCCGTTTTTCTGTAAACCCTTCTCCCAAAAGTATATTTGTTTGGGTTTGGGCACAGGTATAAAATCCAGCAAACGCAAGCATCTGATATTTCTCATCCAGGCATTTTCCCGGTAGCGGGTAAAAATTAAACGGATATTATATTCAGAAAGCTCTTCTGCACCCAATTTCAAAGCCAGATAAGCATTATTGTCATCCAATTCTAAACGGTGAAAAGTTAGCATAAAATTGTCATTACTTTCAATTTGCAAATTTTGCCAGGGATTGCTCGTTAAAGAATTGAGCCAGGGAATTAAAGGAATACCTTGCCAGGTTTCTTCTTTTTGTCCTCCATCTTTATCTCTGATAGTAGTGAAAGAAACGAGTTTTTCTTTGCTTAAATCCTCTTTGGTAATTTCCTTTACC
>Ga0265295_1001944_pt1 | contig 34586 bp, 29 predicted proteins | sample Munlansysbiofilm_FD_192503 | JGI IMG/M metagenome (GOLD analysis project Ga0265295, IMG submission 192503) | Leachate microbial communities from a municipal landfill in Southern Ontario, Canada - Methane capture system biofilm | ecosystem: Engineered > Solid waste > Landfill > Unclassified ... | reverse complement strand
TTTCTGTTTTTGACGGAATCAGAAACCCTGAGAATGCAGACATGAAATATTATTATCCCACCGACGATCTTGTGACAGCACCCGAAATTTTATTTTTCTGGGTCGCTCGTATGATTATGGCTGGGCTAGAATATCCAAAACAAATTCCTTTCAAAAATGTTTATTTTACAGGCATTGTACGTGATAAACTTGGCAGAAAAATGTCAAAGTCTTTGGGAAATTCACCCGATCCTCTGCTTCTTATAAAAAAACATGGTGCAGATGGGGTCAGACTTGGCATGTTGCTCACCTCTCCCGCAGGAAACGACCTCCCATTTGATGAATCACTGTGCGAACAAGGACGTAATTTCTCAAACAAACTGTGGAACGCCCTGAGACTGGTAAAAGGATGGGAAATTGACAAAAACAAAACTCCTGATGAAGCATCTGCAATTGCATGCGTATGGTTTGAAAATAAAATCAATGAAACTATTGCCCAGCTTGAAGAAGATCTGAGCAAGTATAGAATCGCTGATGGTCTCATGCTTCTATACCGCATGACATGGGATGACTTTTGCAGTTGGTTTCTTGAAATCGTTAAACCTCCTTATGGAGATCCAATTGATATTGTTACATATAACAAAACCACAAGCTTTTTCGAAACAATTCTAAAATTACTTCATCCATATATGCCATTTATTACTGAAGAATTATGGCATCAAATTGCAGAACGAAAAGCAGGTGACGACATTGTCATTACTCCTTTCCCAGTCGCAGAAAAATATGATGAAAACAACATCAGTCATTTTGAAACCATCAAAGAGGTCATCAGCAATATCCGAAACTTAAGGGTTAAGTTCAATGCTTCTCCAAAAACAGAACTTTTGCTACAAATTCAATCTGGACCACACACTGAGTTTCTTCCATACGTAAAACTCATCAATAAACTTTCAAATCTCAGTGCCGTAGAAGTCACTGAAAAGTTTGATGAGAGCTACGCTCAATTCATGGTTGGCACTACAGAGTTTCGACTTTCTGTTGAAAACACCGTTTCTGCTGAAGACGAAATAATACTCATTGAAAAGGAAATCAACTATCATGAAGGATTTCTCATTACAATCAGAGCCAAGCTAACCAACGACCGTTTTGTCAATAGTGCACCTGCTAATGTTGTCGAAAAAGAACGTCAAAAAGAACAGGATGCCCTCGACAAATTAAAAGTTCTAAAACTCAGACTTGATACTCTGAAACAATAACTGATCAATTCGTACAATAATAAGTACGCAATAACAATCCTTCATCGTTTAAAAAAACGCAAAAGAGTCAATAAATCAAGAATAAATTACGTCTTTAGTAATTTTCTGCTCTCAGCTGCATATATTCGATTGAATGCAGGCAAGCAGGACAATTCTGTAGGGCTTTTGCGGACTCATAAACAAATCCACAGTTCAGGCATTCCCACAGCACTTTTCCATCTTTCACAAATACTTTGTCTTCAGTAATATTTTGCAAAAGTTTCAGGTATCTTTTTTCATGTTCAGCCTCAACCTTAGCAATCATTTTGTATGCAGTAGCTATCTCAGGGAAACCTTCTTCCAGTGCAATAGTCGCAAACGCAGGATACAAATCTGTCCATTCTTCATTTTCTCCTTCGGCTGCTGCTTTCAGGTTCTCAACTGTTGTTCCTATAATACCAGCTGGATATATAGCAGTAATTTCTACCATTCCACCTTCCAAAAACTTAAAAAAGCGTTTGGCATGTTCTTTTTCCTGATTTGCAGTTTCTAGAAAAATGTTTGAAATCTGGACATAACCCTCTTTTCGAGCTACTTTTGCAAAAAATTCATACCTATTCTTCGCCTGTGATTCACCTGCAAAAGACTTGAGCAGATTCTGTTCTGTTTTTGTACCTTTTAATGATTTTGACATACTTATATATTTAATTATTTAGAATTTCGAAATCTTCCTTTCCAGTTCTACACAATGGACACACCCAATCATCTGGCAACTGAGAAAATGGTGTGCCTGGAGGAATTCCTTGAGTGGGATCTCCATCCGCTTCATTGTAAATGTAACCGCACACATTGCATTTATATTCTTTACCCGATGTTTCGTTTTCGGGCTTTTTCTCAAGCAAAGCCTTATCCACATAAGTAGGAGCATTTTTAGGTGCAGCTCCCTTAATCACATTTCTGTAATAATCATAAGTCATGCAAGGCGTGGTATCATTGAGCATCCCAGAAGCCACGACTTCACCAAAAAACATAACATGAGTACCTATATCATGAGTATCAATGATTTTGCACTCAATCCACGACACACAATGTTCTGTGACAATGGGAACGCCTGTTTCTCCGTAAATAACCTTTTTCCCACTCAGTTTGTCAAAATCTTTACCGCTTTTATATCCAAAATCAGTAATGATACCCGCCGATGCGTCCCTTGACAGAACAGACAACGCAAATTTTCGTGACGATGATAAAAAGGAATGTGTTAAGTTATCTTTGTTGCAACTGATGGCAATGACAGATGGCTCGGCTGTGACTTGAAAAGCAGAGTTGGCAATAAAGCCATTTGCTGAATTTTTATCTCCTGAAGTAACGATGTAAAGCCCATAGGAAAGCGTGAAAAAAGAATGAATGTCTATCATATTTATTTTGTTTCAGAATATAATTCTGACAAAAATAATGCTTTTTTCAGAAACATCTCAATTAAAATACTTCACGTTTGATATGACAATAGGGAACTCCACCTTTCTTAAAATAATATTCTTGATGATACCCTTCAGCTTCCCAGAATTTCTTCGCAGCTTCTAATTCTGTTGTCACCTTATAGCCCTTTTCTTTTAACAGAAGCATCAAAGCTTCAGCAACACTCTTCTGATGTGAATCTGTGTAAAAAATTACAGACCGATATTGAGTTCCCACATCCGGACCTTGACGATTTTTTTGAGTAAAATCATGAATTTCAAAAAACAAACGACACAGGGCTTCAAAATCTGTAAGTGTGGGATCATAAACAACTTTAACAGTTTCAGCATGACCTGACCTTCCCATGCTTACATCCTCATACGTCGGCTTTTCCTTTGTTCCTCCCATGTAACCTGAAGTAGCAGAAATCACACCCTTGGTTTTTTGGAAATAATATTCAACGCCCCAAAAACATCCAGCAGCAAAATAAGCAACATTCTTCTCTGCTTCGCTAGCAGGTGTAAAATTCAATGAAATTGAATTAACGCAATATCTTGCATCCTTTTCAGTAAGTCCTTCTCCATAAAAAATATGCCCAAGGTGACCTCCACAATTGGAACACACAATCTCGGTTCGATGTCCGTCAGCATCAGGAATCATCTTTACAGCGCCCTCAATCTGATCATCAAAAGAAGGCCATCCACAACTGGATTCAAATTTATCATTTGATGTGAACAAAGGTTGATCGCACTGTTTGCAAAGGTATACTCCAGATTCTTTGTGGTCAGTATAGATCCCTACAAACGGTCTTTCTGTCCCTTTATTAATAATGACACGTTCCTCTTCAGAGTTAAGTTTATTGTAGCTCATAGTTTCTGTGTTTGAATTTTGGCATGAAGTAGCCTGAATAAATAGAATCAAGAAAGTAAATCTAAAGTAACCAAAAAGTTTCATAAATTATTTTCTTATTGTTGTATTGATTTACAAATTTACAAAATAATCCTTTATCTTTTTAATAAAGACACATCTAAGGCACACTTTATTATTCAAAATTTGCTTTTTGCTAGATTTTTAAGACAGAAAACATCAAGCAGATTTTGATTAATTTTGCAATTAAATTCAGTGTTATGACATCTTCAAAAAGGGTTTTGCTTGGTATGAGCGGAGGTTTAGACAGCAGTGTCGCAGCTCTTTTGTTGCAAGAACAAGGATACACTGTTATCGGTGCTACATTCAAAACATGGGATTCAATTTCAGAAAGTTGTACAGCAAAAAACACCGGATGCTGCAATATAGATTCCATTATGGAAGCCAAACAATTTGCCGAAGCACACGGAATAGAGCATCACATATTTGATTTTAGAGAGGATTTTAGAGAAATTGTAATCGAGGATTTTGTGAATGAATACACAATGGGGAGAACACCAAATCCATGTGTATTGTGCAATTCTACAATCAAATGGGGAAAAATGCTGGACATGGCAGACCAACTTCATTGCGAGCTGATAGCAACAGGTCATTATGCTGGAATCAGAGAATATGATGGCGGATATGTTCTTGTCACTGCGGCAGATGAATTAAAAGACCAGACCTATTTTCTGTGGATGCTCACATCAAAGCAACTGAAACGGACAATATTTCCACTGAACGGAATCACCAAAGAACAGATTCGAAAGCTTGCCGTGGATTATGGGTTTGAACAGCTGTCAAAAAAACGAGAAAGTCAGGAGATTTGTTTTATTCCTGGAAATGACTATCGTCAATTTATAGAAAGCGAGTATCCCTCTCTCATGGCCAAATCTGGACCCGGTGATATTCTTGACTCTGACGGAAATGTTTTGGGAAAACACAAAGGATATATCCATTATACAATCGGGCAAAGGAAAGGCCTTGGATATGCAGCAGGCAAGCCAGTGTATGTTACTGCCATTGATCCAACCAAAAACACTATTACTATCGGAGACAAAGATGATCTTTTGACAGATACAATGTTGGTGAGAGATTATCAATTGAACAGATATCCGGAGGTCCCAGATGAGTTTACTGCTGATGTAAGAATCAGATATAACACCCACAGGGTCAAAGCTGCGATAAAAAAAGAAGGGCAATTGCTCAAAATTAATTTCGAAAAAAAGGTTTCGGCTTCAACACCCGGACAATCGGCAGTTTTTTATTCGGGCGAGGAATGCATTGGTGGGGGAATTATTGTATAATTAATTAGTAATCAATTATATTTGCAATTAAGAAAAAAGACTTCTTCGTCCATCCTTTGTCTTAATTGATTTTCGCAATTTATTACCTCGGTCCTGAAGGATGTAAATTGCTGAAAATCAAGGCGTTAACCGCACAGGGATAAAAATGGTTAAAACCTTAATAATCAAACCATTAGCCAATGAAATTAAAACAAAAATAATGAACCGTTTCAACGGTTTATAAACATTCTTTCATGTTTTTCATATCTTTGCATTGATGAAATCCTTTATTACTGTCATTTTTCTGATATCCATACAGTTTTTAAGCTTTGGCGAAGGTAAAGACACTGTCATCAAATGCCTCAATCAAGTTCCAGAGTTCCATATTTTTCAAAAAAACAAAACAGGATGGGAAGTTTCCGGAAATTTTGGCGTCTATAAAGCCAACAAGCATCAAGCACAGTTTTACAATGGAGCCTCACAAAACGCGAACAATCTTGAATATATATTCAATAATTATTACTGGCGACAAGAGATTATCAATCAGTTCGTTATTCATGCTCAGAGAGATTCATTTCAGATTTCGCAAATTCCCACCAATATCAAATACGATATGAGCATGTACGTTGGCTTTTCAGCGAGATATCATTTTTCTGGGTCGCTGGCACTGAATTTCAGTGTTAATTTTGCAAAACTCAAAACTCGCGACGTGGTTGTGTTTGAAGTTTTCCCAGCCTATTCAGGAATGGTTGAAAGTTTTGTTAACTGCGGGATATACGGGATTGAGGCACGTACAAATATTGACGCAGGTTTACTTTATACTTTTAATCCTGAAAAACAAATCACTGGATTTGCCGAAATGGGACTCAACCTGAACAGCATCAAAGTGAAAAAGAATTTTATGCAGATTTTCGACAATGAATACAATTTAGTGAACATTTACGCAAACAACTCATATATCCCAAACACTCAGCTCAACGAATACGAGGTCAATCAAGGTGGAATTGGATTTGGCACATATTCATCTCTTGGCATCCGCTATACCATGAGCGAACTATTTGCCATGGAACTGGCAGGTATTGCATATCTAAAAACAGCCAACCTTGAAGGATATAACAAGTTGTTCGGATTACACGGCGGATTAATGTTCAGGCTTGTTTTTAGTCCCAATTTTTCATTCGGGGAACCAGAAGATACAATCGAATATTAGTGTACTGCTTTTCTTATCAATCCCCATCCATATTGCAAACTCTGAAGATAATTTATTGAAGCGGAAAACAAATGGGATGTCGCTCGTTATATTGCAGCATAAAGTGATAAATCATTTTTCTTTTCTTTTTGGATTTACGTAGTTCGTCATAGAGTTCAGAATCATTAATCTGCAGAAACAGCAAAAAAGGTTTATACGAAAACTCTATCCTCTTTCCGGTTGCAAATTCTATTAAAAATTCCTGATTTTCCACGCTTCTCTGATTTCTGTGATAAGGATACCCATAAGAATAATCATACATAGGTGTTGAAAAAATATTGAATGCGAAATAATGAATCAGAGCTCCAATAATCTGCAGGCGATAAAAATAACCACTCAGCCCCTGTGAAATATAAACGGCATTATTCTGAACATAACCCCAACAATTTTTAATATCACAATAGCCTGACTTATCAGAACAAGGGCCCTCCAAAGTTGTTCCACCCGAAAACTGCGAACCTTTAATCACTTTAAAATCCTTGATTGATGGATCGTTTTCTTTAAACTCCTGAAACGTCATGTAAATGCCATCCTGAAATTTGTAATTTTTATCATATTGCACATAACGTACTGTATCATTTTCCTGAGAAAATGCGGAAACAACAGTCGTCAGAAAAAAAATCAAAATCAAATATTTCATAAATTATCCCCCTTCAAACGCGCTAAAAACTTTTGAGTATCAACAATAAATCTTTCATGAGTACCTTCACCTATGAGACCATTTTCATCCCATGCTTTCACTTCAAAAACCAGTCGTTTGCCATCGGATAGAGTAAGTAAAGACTTGCATCTGACTTTCATTCCTAAGGGTGTTGCCTTGAGATGACGAATGTTTATTTCGGTACCAACCGTTGAGTATCCTTCAGAAAGAAGATCCATCACACAACGATAAGACGTTCCTTCCATCAGTGCCACCATTGCGGGAGTAGCAAAAACATCCACGAGACCAGAATCATAGCGGATAGCAGAATCTTCGGCCTGCACTATTTTTTCCATTTCAAAGCTAATTCCTGATTTTATTTTATCTAAACGCAGTTCCATGGTTTTAATTTGTTCTTCAAAATTAAGAATTTTAATTTATTTAATTTTTTATTGTTTTTGGTTTTTGCAATGGTGGCTTCAAAACTAAAACACAAAACATTATTAATTATTTACCAATAGTACTAATGGCACTTTTTTGTATTTTTGAAAAAAACTTCAATGATCCCGTTACCCAAAATTATAGCTCGGATTTATCTAAAGTACTCAGGTGAAGAACCCCTCAGCGTGGTTCAGCTCCCACCCACAGCCAGCGACAGAGTTTATTTCAGAATTACAAGCCCTTCAGGGCAGACTTTTATTGCCACACAAAGCAGCAACCTGCGTGAAAACGCCTCTTTTATAAATCTTAGCCACCATTTTGTTTCACATAAGCTGAATGTCCCACGGATACTACATGTAGAACCTGATTTTTCAGTATATATCCAAGATGATTTGGGTGACACCACATTGTTTTCACTTCTACAGGAAAATACTGAAAACAGAATTACTGACACAATCAGAAATCACTATAAACAAGCCCTTGAACAACTTGTACGTTTTCAACTTGATGCTTCTTCGGATCTAGATTTTTCACATTGCTATCCTGTTGAAGCTTTTGACAAGCAAGCCATCATGTGGGATTTGAATTATTTTAAATACTATTTCCTCAAACCATCTGGAATCCATTTCGAAGAAGATTTGTTAGAAATAGATTTTCATACAATCGCTAACTCCCTTCTGGCGGATCATCTGAAATACTTTATGTTTCGGGATTTTCAATCAAGGAATATTTTGATTTCCAACAATAAGCCATGGTTTATTGATTATCAAGGTGGCAGAAAAGGGCCAATCTTGTATGACCTTGCGTCCTGCATTCTAGATGCCAAAGCTAATCTTCCCATCAATTTCCGTAATGAATTGGTTGATTTTTACTACAAACTTCTCCCCTCTCACATCAAACCTGAGCGTGATTATTTCAACAATAAACTTGCTGTGTGTAAAATGGTCCGACTGCTTCAGGCATTTGGGGCTTACGGTTTTAGAGGTATGATTCAAAAAAAGACTTTGTTTTTACAAAGCATTCCATACGCAGCAGCCAATCTAAAACTACTTCTTTCGGATAATATTCCGCTAAAACTTCCTCATCTTACTCCTTTGCTGGAAGCCATCACCGAAAAATACGGAATAATTGAACAGCATCAAAAAACCGACACACTAACTGTAAGAATCTACAGCTTTTCATATAGAAAAGGCATTCCTGAAGACAACAGCACCAACGGTGGAGGCTTTGTGTTTGACTGCCGTTCTTTACCCAATCCAGGTCGAATTGCCGAGATGCAAACCAAAACAGGTTTTGATACGGAAGTAAAACTGATACTTGAAAGTGAAGATACTGTGGGTAGATTTTTGGTATCAGCTACAGAACTCTCAACTTCGGCCATAGACAATTATTTGTGCAGAAAATTTACGGATATCATGATCAGTTTTGGCTGTACCGGTGGGCAGCACAGATCAGTATTCTGCGCCAATACCTTGGCGGCAATACTGCAAAAAGAATACTCAGGCGATAAACTTGTGATTGATGTTATCCACCGAGAACTGAAACGATAAGGAATAAATTAGAGGGAATAAACTAAGCCAACTCTAAAAATGGGGTTTTTCTGCGCTGAGTATCCATCTTTGTGGAGAACATCCCATAAAATCATTCCCTTAAATACTAGATTGTCTTGAATTGGCTGAGCCCATCCTACTCCAATAGGAAGGCCAAGCACCCAACCACGTTTTGATTCCATAGAAATGTAATTATTGGCTGCCTGAAATTCAGCATGCAAGAACAAACTCTTCCAAACGGTGGCTTCAGTATAAACACGAATACCCGCACTCAGATGATCGTTTCCTTCAGAATACAACACAAAGGGATTAACACCAAATTCAAAGATTTTATATTTGTACCCAATTTGGGGTGCAATTTCAATATAAAATCCATCGTTTCTATAATCAGCTCCCACTGTTCCGCCAACATTAATTTGAGAATAACCACTTAATGCAAACGCAGTCATTAAAAAGACCACGATAAAAAATCCTTTGAATGTTTTCATGTTTTTTTTTACAAAAATAATAGAAAATTTTATTCGTTTACAAATTTTGCAATTTTATTTATTAAAAAGTGCGTTTTATTTCACAATTCTAATAAATGAAGAAGTTTTGGAACTCCCACAAAAAATCGTAATTTTGTACGTCTTAAAAAAACCACTATGAAGGTAAAAATCGTCAACAAATCCCCCAACCAACTGCCAGCGTATGAAACCTTGTATTCAGCAGGAATGGATTTAAGGGCACATCTTGATGAGTCTGTGACTCTGCTCCCCCTTCAAAGAACGCTTGTTCCCACTGGAGTTTTTATTGAGTTGCCTTGCGGATTTGAAGCACAAGTAAGACCACGAAGCGGACTTGCAGCCAAATCGGGCATCACTGTTTTGAACACTCCTGGGACTATCGATGCAGACTACAGAGGGGAAATAAAAGTCATATTAATCAATTTGTCATCAGAGCCATTCACAATTCAAAACGGAGACCGAATAGCCCAAATGATTGTGGCAAAACACGAAAGGGTTGAATGGGAACTTTCTGCAAAACTTGAAGAAACAGACAGAGGTGCAGGAGGATTCGGACATACCGGAGTATAAAAAATAATTTATCTTAAGTTTTTAACCTAATTCCATCACAAATCAATGAAAATCATCATCCCAATGGCAGGTATGGGCAAACGAATGAGACCACACACGCTGACGGTACCAAAGCCTCTGCTTAGAATTGCAGGCAAACCCATTGTTCAAAGACTTGTGGAAACACTCGCAGGAAACTCACATGAGCCCATTGATGAAATTGCATTCATCATCGGAAATTTCGGAGAGGAAGTGGAACGTTCACTTCAAGATATCGCAGCACATATTGGCGCCAAGGCCTCCATATATTATCAAAACGAAGCGCTGGGAACAGCCCACGCCGTTCACTGCGCATCACAGTCTCTCGAAGGCCCTGTCATCGTTGCTTTTGCCGACACCTTATTCCATGCCGATATAAAAATTAATAAAGAACAAGAAGCAATTATATGGGCTAGTAAAGTTGAAGATCCTTCACAGTTTGGCGTTTTGCTTACCAATGGGAACAAAATAACAGGCTTTGTTGAAAAGCCCAAAACTCCTGTTTCTGACCTAGCAATCATAGGAATTTATTATTTCCGCAACGGCAAGAAATTGAAAGCCGAACTCAACCACCTCATTGACAATAACCTGATGAAAAACAATGAATTTCAGCTTACAGATGCACTTCAGGCTATGCTTGACAAGGGCATTGTCTTTGAACATCAGGAAGTGGAAGAATGGCTCGACTGTGGAAACAAAGATGCAACTGTATATACAAACCGAAGGATTTTGGATCGCGCCGTAAAAGAAAAACTGGTGTCTGAAACCGCCAAAATTGTCAATTCAATTATTGTTCCCCCATGCTACATTGGACCTGGAGTCGAGTTGAACAACACAATCATAGGACCACATGTTTCTGTCGGTGAAAACACCAGAATTGAGAACAGCATTATTACAGGATCTATCATTCAGAACAATACGATTATTGTAAATGCCAACATAGACAATTCAATGGTAGGAAATTACGTTGAGTACAAAGAAACCTATAAAGAGCTAAACATCGGCGACTTTACAATCATCAACTAATATGCTAAGAAAAACCATTTCATTTTCCGTTTGTCTCACTCTGTTCATTGGGATACTCCTTCAAACTTCATGTGGGGTGCTAAAAAAAGAACCACAATTATCCGACAGAAAACAACTGGAAAACACTTCTCTGTTTATTGATGCCTTTCATCTCAATTTGCTTGGAAGAAGTGATGAAGCCTTCACTGTTTTTAAACGCGTGTCTGATTCAGATGCGAAACATTCTGCATCACGTTATGAAATTGCCAGAATTTTTGCCATTAAAAAAGATTACCCCAAAGCCGTTGAATATGCCAAGCAGGCAATCAATATTGATCCGGTGAACAAATGGTACAAAATGCTTTTAATAGATATTTATGACCGATCAGGTGAGCACAAAGCTAAGATTTCGGTTTACAACCAACTCCTCAAAGATTATCCTGAAGACATGAGCCTCTATTACGGTTTGGCAAATACACATATGCAAATGAGAAACCTGAAAGACGCCATTGCAGTGATGAATAATATTGAAAATAAAATTGGAATCACCGAAGAAGTTTCTCTTCAAAAATATCAGTTTTATCTGACCATGAGAGATTATGCAGGAGCAATAGAAGAAGTGAAAATTCTTGCAAAATCATTTCCTGGTGAAAGCGCATATGTTATGGCCATTGGTGACTATTACCTTCAAACAGGCAATTATTACGAAGCTCTTTTACACTACAGCAAAGCCTATGAATCAGACAACACCAATTATGAAGCTCTGATTTCAATGGCAGAATGTTATATGAGAATCGGAAACAAAGAGAAAGCAACTGAAATGTTTTCGTTGCTTTTTGCTGATGCCGCCATAGAGGTGGATGCAAAAATGGATATCATGCTATATTATTATGAAATCTCAGAGACTGATTCCGTTGCAAAAAAACAGGCTTATGAGTTGCTTGACGTTTATGTGACCACACACCCTGAAAATGCAAAAGTATATTCAGTTTACGGAGATTTTTTATTCAGAGATGCCCAATACGACCAAGCTTTACAGCAGTGGAAAAAAGTAATCGCCATTGACCCTTCAAAATATGCAGTTTGGGAACATCTTTTCATTTGCTATGAGCAACTAGGAGACTGGGAAGCACTTGAAAAAGACGCCAAAGCTGGGATTGAGTTTTTTCCCGAACAGGCAAAAAGTTATTTATATGCCGGTCTAGCCCTTTATTCAACAAAACAATACACTGAATCTTTTGATTTGCTACAAGATGCAGCTGATATTGCTGTGAGTGACAAACAAACAAAAATACAAGCACTAAATCTGCTCGCTGAATCATATTATCAAGCAGAAGAATACAATAAAAGTTTTGAAACCTATGAACTGCTTGTTCAGGAAAACCCAAGAAACTGGCTGATTCTTAATAACTACAGTTATTATCTTGCCGTTCAAAACCGCGATCTTGAAAAAGCACTTCAGATGTCTGACAAAACAATCAGAGCAAATTCAAAATCACCAAATTATCTTGACACTTACGGTTGGATCCTTTATATGATGGGAAACTATGAAGAGGCCGCAAAATATCTGAAAGAAGCTGTTGATTATTCAAAAGAAAATAAAGCATCAATACTTGAACACTACGGTGATGTTATGCTCAAGTTAGGAAACACTCAGGAAAGCCTTGTTTACTGGAAGAAAGCCATCGAAACAGGCGGCAATACAGAATCACTGAATCTAAAAATCGAACAAATTGAAAACAATGTGCAGGAATAAATACTTACTCTTTATATTAATCATTGCCGTTTTAGCAGGCTCATCGTGCAAGGTGAGACGGCTGTACAAACAGCCTCTGAAAGAACAAGGTATCGAATATTTATTTAACAAACTCAAGGAAAACGAGTTGAAATATGTTGATCTGTCAATAAAATTTGATGCAAATCTGGTGTTTGATAAAAAAGAAAACTCTTTTAAGGGAAACATCAAAATAAAAAAAGACTCTCTGATTTGGGTCAGCATCACCCCTCTCTTCGGTATTGAAGCATTCAGGGTGCTGTTTTCAACCGACTCTGTAAAGATGATCAACAAACTTAACAATCAGTATTTTTTGGGTGATTACAGCATGATTAACACCATGTTCAACACTCCCTTTGATTTTGACATGCTTCAATCATTGATTACAGGAAACGATTTCTCATATTACGAAAACGACATTTTTAAAGCGAATATTGACGGCGGGCAATACAAACTGACAACAATGGGACGACGAAAGTTAAAAAAATATGTGAGAAATCAAACTGACGATGTCAAAGTTCTTATTCAAGACCTATGGCTTGATCCCGAAACTTTTAAAATCGTTAAACAAGACTGGAAAGAAATCAACAAACAGAATTCAAAAATGTCTCTTAATTACAGTGATTTTTTAACGATTGAAGACAACCAACTTTTCCCAGGAACGCTGGATTGCACTATTACTGCTGAAAATAATATTTCATTGAAAATAAAATATTCAAAGTTGCAGATAAACAACCCTTTTGAATTTGTGTTTATTATTCCTAAAAACTATCAACCAGTTCAGTAAACTCATGATGCAGACTTTTTTCAAACATCTTTTGAGAACTCCGACAATAGTATTGTTGCTTGCAGCATTAACTATGACAATTTCGGCCTCTGCTCAAAAGTCAGAAAAGGATAAACTGCAAAACAAAAAGAAAAATCTAGAACAGGAAATTTCCAACACCAACAGCCTTCTCGAACAAACAAAAAAGGCAAAACAAACAAGTCTGAATCAACTTGCTCTGGTTGAGGGACAAATTAAAAACCAGCAGCAAATGGTGGGATTGATTCAGGAAGAAGTTGTGGGTATCAATAAGGAGATGTCGGCTCTTATTGACAATATCAAATCACTTCAGCGTGAGCTTGATCTCTTAAAAAAAGAATATATCGACATGATCTATTTCAGCTATCTCACCCGAAGCTCTCACAATAGGATGATGTTTCTCTTTGCTTCTGAAAACATAAACGAAGCGTATCAGAGATACCGATATCTTCAGGAATATGCTAACTCACGAAAGCGTCAGGCAGAACTTATTGTGGCCAAACAGGAAGATATAAAGCAAAGTATTTTAAAACTTGACGAGATCAAAAGCAAGAAATTTAATCTGCTAAAACAGCAAGAATCAGAAGTTCATAAACTAAACACTCAGAAAAAAGAAAAAAATAAAACAGTTCAAGAACTCAAGACACAGGAACAGACGCTGAAAAACAATATCAAAAAGAAACAAAAAGAAGCAGAAAAATTGCAGAGTCAAATTGAACAACTTATTCTCAAAGAGATAAAAGAAGCCGATAAAAAGACCAACACTACAAAAGTTGCCGGAACATCAATGCCAATGACAACAGCCGAGCTTGAGATTTCAAAAGGGTTTTCTGGAAATAAAGGCAAAATGCCTTGGCCTGTTGATAACGGCGTAGTTACGGCAAAATTCGGTGAACATCCTCATCCGGTCTTGGCAGGCATCAAAGTTAAAAACAACGGAATTGATATTACCACTAAGTCAGGCGCACAGGCGCAAGCAGTATTTGAAGGATCTGTGAGTGCAGTTTTCACACTTCCAAACGGCTCAAAAGCAGTCATCATAAGACATGGAGAATTTCTGACAGTTTACACAAACCTTGTTTCTATCAAAGTGAAGAAAGATGATATTGTTTCAGCATCCTCTACCTTGGGCAGTGTATATACCGACCCATCAGACAATACAACAATTTTCCACTTTGAAGTTTGGAAAGAAAAAACTCTTGAAAACCCAGAATATTGGCTTCGCAAGCGATGATTTTTAGAATGGTTTTTACGCTTTTCTACAAAACACCTTTAAGCTGCTCTTACATAGCGAAAAATTATGTGAGTACTCTAGTCCTGAGGCTTCGCCTCAGGTTGAATTAAACTCAGGCTTTCAGCCTGAAAGAGTTTGTGCTACAATGTAATTTGAAAAAATTCATTATTTTTACACCATTAAATAAGTTCAAATGCCAAAAAATATTCTTTTTGTACTTCTACCAAGAACTGCCAGTACAGAAGCATACAATCAAATGGGACTGGAAGAATTAAAATCAGCTCTTGAAAAATTACATCCGTTGCAATAAGTTTTAAGGTCGCAAATTGCGATGTTAAATAATGTTTGTTTAATCCGTGACATCCAAATTAAAATTACACTTTTGTAATAACATAAAACTGAAAAAATGGCACAAGAGAAAGGAAAAGTTGAAGTCTATACAGATGAAAACATTATCAATCACATTTATCTTGTGAGGGGGAAAAAAGTAATGATAGACCGTGAATTAGCAGAGCTGTACGGAGTAGAAACACGAGTGTTGAACCAGGCAGTAAGACGAAATTCAAAACGTTTTCCTGAAGATTTTATGTTCCAAATGACAACTGAAGAGTTGGTAAAATGGAAATCACAAATCGTGATATCCAATAAAGAAAAAATGGGACTCAGAAAACCACCCAATTTCTCTCCACAAACCCCAATGAGGACACCATGTTGCTGAGTTATCGGTATGGGATTCAAAATCAGTATTGAGTGTGAGTATTAAGCAAGAGGAAGAAAAGAAAAAAGGAGAAAGAAATCAAAACACAGCAACATGTTTCTTCATTTTTTGCCACAAAGTGGCAATATCAGTAACCGAGTCCGAAGGGCACGGTTAAAAACCACAAATTCCACATAAGCCCTGAAAGGGTGACATCATAAGACTACATCTTTTCCAATCTTGATTTCGCACTTACAGCGCTCTATGATTGCATTATTATTTAACATTGAGTGTGAATATTAAGCAAGACAAAAAATCATACTCCCTAACCAATAAACCCATAACTCCTTTTGACAAACTGCGTCAGTTCTTCTCCCTTGAGAAGTCCATGTTCAAGCAGTGCCAAATCAAGCATCTGTGTCAGTCTGGATTCTTTGTCAGCTTCGTTTTCCATAGCTATCACCTGCTCAACCAGCGGATGATGTCCGTTGATAACCAAGTTGTAAGTGCCGGGCATATGTTCCATATAGTCCATGCCCCCCATCTTTGACATATCCTTCATCCTTCTCATAAATTCGGGCTGCGTAATCATGATAGGTGCTTCGCTTTCAAAACTGTCAATCTCAACCGAGAAACCGGGTTTTTCCTTCAGCTGCTTTTCGAATAATTCTTTCAGCGTCTTAATTTGATCTTCGCTAAGTTTCTGCTCCGGCTTGTGCTCATCTTTTTCAATAAGCTTGTCAACCACATCAGCATCCACTCTTTTAAAGCTGCTATTTTCAAAATTCTGCTCTAAATAATTCACAAAATGCGCATCAACTGGAGAATCTAAAATCAACACATCATAACCTTTGTTTTTCGCCTTTTCGATGTATGAATGCTGAAAAGTCTGGTCTGTGCTATATAAATAAACTACTTTTTTATCCTTATCTGTTTGATTGGCCTCAATGAGCTTTTTGTATTCTTCGAGTGTATAATAATTTCCGGATGCATTTTTCAGCAATACAAAAGCTTTGGCTCTGTCACCAAAAGAAGCTTCGCTGATCATTCCATATTCAATGAAAATTTTAATGTCTTCCCATTTTTGTTCATACTCTTTTCTATCTGTTTTGAACAATTCCTCCAATTTATCAGCGACCTTTTTGGTAATATGTTTTGATATTTTCCTCACATTGGAATCAGTTTGCAATGCGCTTCTTGACACATTGAGGGGAATATCGGGAGAGTCAATAACTCCATGCAATAAAGTCAGAAAATCAGGCACAATATTCTCCACAGAATCTGTTACAAACACTTGATTGCAATAGAGCTGGATTTTATCCTTCTGCATCTCGAAATTCTTTTGGAGTTTTGGAAAATACAAAATCCCTGTAAGATTGAACGGATAATCCACATTGATATGAATATGAAACAATGGATTGTCAAAAGTGGCAGGATAGATCTCTCTGTAAAAATCAAGATAATTCTCATCTGTCAGCCCCTGTGGTGTTTTTTTCCATAATGGCTGAGTGTTGTTGATGATGCGAGGAACTGTAATGGATTCATACACATCATTGCCGTCCTTATCCTTCTCACCTTCTTTTTTAACTGATTGTTTCTCATCACCAAACCTGATGGGCACTGGCAAAAAGCGACAATAACGTTTCAGCAAACCGAGGACTCTACTTTCTTCAAGATATTCCTTTGCATCATCTGCAATATGTAAAACAATATCAGTCCCTCGAGTTAACTTCTCAACTTCTGAAATTTCATAATCAGGAGTTCCATCACATTCCCACTTTACAGCCTTACTGCCAGGACCTTTTTTATATGTTTTTGTGATAATATCAACTTTTTCGGCAACCATAAAAGCAGAATAAAACCCAAGTCCAAAATGACCGATGAGTCCACTCTGACCAGGATCTGACTTCAATTTCATCTTCTTTATAAAATCCTCGGCACTGGAAAATGCAATTTGATTGATGTACTTGTCAATTTCATCAGCCGTCAATCCGATGCCATGATCTCTGATGGTAAGGGTTTTTTTCTTTTTGTCAAGAATCACTTCAATCTGCAGATCGTCAGTGCTATCATTGAATTTTCCTTGCGAAGCCAGCATTTTGAGCTTTGTTGTTGCATCAACGGCATTTGAAACAAGTTCACGAAGAAATATTTCCTGTTCAGTATATAAAAACTGCTTAATAATTGGAAATATATTTTCGGTTTTTACATCAATTTTTCCTTTGCTAATCATAATGGTTCATTTTTTAACGGCCTACTGCTCATCAAAGTTAATACCATCAGCAAATACATGGCAAAATTGACATTGATTCTGTCATTTTGTCCTTTTATTAAGTTCTGGAATAAATCGGTGTCTGTTCTTTTAATTTTTCAAAACGAGACAGATTAAAAGCAGCCTATGGAGTTGATGTGGACAAGGGCAACACTTTCCCATTGAAAAAATGATGTCCTGTCAGTACAAAACTGCCAACAAACTCGCCCATTTCTTCAGGAGTAACCTGTGCTTTATATCCAGGGAAAGCTTTCTCGAGCATCTCTGTCTGAACGGCACCTGGGGCAATACAATTGACTGAAATCTTGTTTTCTGCCAGTTCAACAGCCAAGGATTCTGTTAAATTTGCCAAAGCAGCTTTTGATGCAGAATAAATACTCATTTCGGGAAATTTAACACTCCCCTGCACGCCTCCCATGCTACTTATATTCACAATATGCGAACGAGATTCAAACAAAGGGAGCAATGCCTGAATCAAAAAAAACGGAGCTTTGAAATTGGTTTGCATCGACATGCCAAAATCATTGGGAGTAATGTCTGCAAATGGTTTTTTTATCAAAACACCGGCATTATTAATCAATCCGTTGATGGAAGGAACAAGCTTCTTTATTTTAGAAACAAGCTCACCAAAACGATCGTTTTCATTAATATCAAACGCCAGAGGAATAAATTTTCCCGCGGGATTACTGTCCGATATTTTTTTTTCCAACTGAAGAAGCATCTCCTCTCTCCTTGCAATCCCAATAACCGTGATGTCTGTATATGTTGCCAGATATGCTGCTGTTTGCGCACCTACGCCACTACTGCACCCTGTGATAATTATTGTTTTCATAAAAGTTCTGTTTTTAATTAATTATTGTCTGATAAAAAGGTCAATTTTATTATTGGAGTCAATTTGCCTTATTCAGTTCAACTTTTCTCACTGCATTGCCCAAATAAAATGTTGATTTTCAGCAATTTACATCCTTCAGGAACGAGGCAATAAATTGCGGAAAATCTCATATGAACAAAGAACAACAAAGTAAACCCCATTTCATAATTTATTGATGATTACAAATGATTGACTATTTTTCATCGGACAATCCTGTTTTGATTTATAAAATTACAAAAAATCCTGCACCTTATACCCATAAAACAGAAAACAGAAATTTGAATCTCGTTGTATTTTTCTATTTTTGCACTATGGAAACAATTTTAAGCGGAATACGACCAACTGGCAATCTTCACATAGGCAATTATTTTGGTGCCATAAAGAATTTTCTAAAGCTGCAAGAAGAGCACAACTGCTATTTCTTCATTGCAGATTATCATTCTCTCACCACGCATCCGACACCTGAAGATCTGCACGGAAGTGTCAGACAGGTATTTGTGGAGTATCTGGCCATGGGTCTTGATCCCCAAAAAGCTACATTGTATGTACAAAGCGACCTTCCGGAAACTGTCGAGCTGTATCTGTTTCTAAACATGAATGCTTATCTTGGTGAATTACAGCAATGCACTTCGTTCAAAGAAAAATCACGACAGCAACCTAAAAACGTGAATGCCGGACTGCTCACCTACCCCACACTCATGGCCGCCGACATTCTCATTCACCGAGCTACCAAAGTTCCTGTTGGCAAAGATCAGCAGCAACATCTTGAAATGACCCGCGACTATGCCGCCCGCTTCAACAGACTTTACAATGTTGATTTCTTTCCCGAACCTCAAGCATATAATTTTGGGCAACAGCTTGTAAAAGTACCTGGTCTTGACGGTTCCGGCAAAATGGGTAAATCAGAAGGGAATGCCATTTATCTCATTGATCCGCCCGAAGTGGTTCGCAAAAAAGTGATGCGCGCCGTCACCGACAGTGGACCCACCGAAATGAATCAGCCAAAAGTTGAAGCTGTTGAGAACCTATTTACACTCATGAAAATCGCTTCAAAACCCTCTACTCTCGAACATTTTGAAAACGAATATAACAATTGTCAAATCCGCTACGGCGATATGAAAAAACAACTAGCCGAGGATATCATTCAACTTCTAGATCCCATCAGAAATCAAATTCTGGATATGGGCAAAAATAATGAATACATCTCAAAAATGGTGAAATTGGGAAAGGAAAAGGCACGCGCCAGCGCTGTTCCCACAATCAACGAAGTGAGACGTATTATTGGACTTAAACCCTTCTAACTATGAAACCATTAAAAGGAATGTTACCGATTGCCATGTGGCTACTCAGACTGGCAGTTTTACTCTTTGTTTTTGCCACTTTTTTTGATACCGTAAAATCATTCTCATTTCAGGGAATTTATTCTTTTGTGGCTCTGATTTTTGTTGTGGCAGCAATTTTACTGCTTGTGGGTGGATTTATGAAAAAACAATCCATAACAATTTTCGCAGGACTGCTCATATTTCTATTGTCATTTTATATCATGTTTGATCTGTTTGATGGTTTAACACTTAAAATGCTGACAACTTACACACCTTGGCTCATTACCTGTGCCGTAGGGATGTTATTTGCATCTGTGGGAAACAAATCCTAAGCATTTTTTTAAAAAAACAAACCACATGCACAGACCACCCGTTTCAACAGCAAAAAAAATAGATCAAGCCATTCTCATAGGAGTGCTGACACCCGATGTTCCTTATGAAACTTTTAATGAATATCTGGAAGAACTAACATTTCTTCTTGACACCGCAGGCGGCGAAGTTCAAAAAGTGTTTATTCAGAAGTTGGAACGTCCAGACAGCCGATATTTTGTGGGATCAGGTAAAATTAAGGATATTGCAGCATGGGTTAAAGAACATCAACCTGAAGTGGCAATCTTTGATGATGAACTGACTCCATCGCAAATCCGCAACATTGAAAGGGAACTCAACTGCAGAATTTTGGATCGAACCAATTTGATTCTTGATATTTTTGCTAAACGGGCACGTACAGCCCATGCAAAAGTGCAAGTTGAATTGGCACAATGTCAGTATATGTTACCCAGACTCACAAGAATGTGGACGCATCTTGAAAAACAAAGAGGTGGTATCGGACTAAGAGGCCCTGGTGAAAAAGAAATCGAAACAGACCGCCGTATCATCCGCGACCGTATCAGTTTGCTCAAAGAAAAACTGAAGGAAATTGACAAGCAAAAAACCACTCAGAGAAAAGGCCGTGAAAGATTGATGCGCGTTTCTCTGGTAGGTTATACCAATGTTGGAAAATCTACCATCATGAATATGCTTGCAAAATCCGATGTTTTTGCTGAAAACAAACTTTTTGCAACCCTCGAAACCACCGTTAGAAAAGTGGTCATTGGAAATCTCCCTTTTTTACTCACTGATACTGTGGGCTTTATACGCAAACTACCTCACGGACTTGTTGAATCGTTCAAATCTACTCTTGATGAGGTTCGCGATGCAGATATTATTATTCATGTGGTGGACATTTCCCATCCTGCTTATGAAAAGCACATGGATGCAGTTATACAAACACTGAAAGAAATTGGAGTAGGCAGCAAACCCGTTATTATGATTTTCAACAAAGTTGATGCATATAAAGATGATTTTGATCCTGATGATTTGAGTGAAGACCGCAAACCAGCTCTGCAAGATTTAAAAAATCACTGGAGAGCTACAGAAAATCATCCATGCCTTTTTATTTCGGCAACAGAAAAAACAAATCTAGAGGAGTTTAAACAACTCCTATATCGTGAAGTGGTAAAAATCCGCAGCACGAAATATCCATTTGATAATTTCTTGTATTAAATCAGATTCTCTCTTACTCTATAAAAGCCATAAGAGCCTATGGAGAAGAAATAATTACTAATCTTAGTCTCTTTTCTTCTTTTTCGATCTGAATCCGGTGTCTTTATATGTTTTACCCTCTGGCTTTTTCTCACCTTCATCTTTATTTGCTCTTGCTTTATATGGGCGTTCTTTTCTTTCGTCTCTGCCCTTCCTATCGTCTCTGCCTTTTCTATCGTCTCTGCCCTTCCTATCATCTTTGCGCTTTCTATCATTTGGCCTTGATTTATCAAACCGCTCTTCATGTATCGAAACAGAAACATTTCTTCCTTCATACACCACATTTTGGAAAGATTTAAGAATCAGTTCTTGTGAGCCTTTTTCAGCTTGAAATGTTGAATACGTATTGTTGAGAGTCACTTTCCCGATGAGAATATTTCGAGTGTGGGTTGCATCATTGATCATCCCAATGAGTTTCTGTGGATTAATATTATCCATTCTACCCATATTGACCCTGAACGTTGTCATTGAGTCATCTTTGGCGTCATTTCTTTCATACACCTTCCTTTTCTTATCAAGAACAGCATTGATATCGCCGGCATCTTTATAGTAATCAAGAAACCTATTGAACTCCACAGAGACAAAGCGAGCAATAAGCTCTTCGCGATCCATCCATTCAAGTTTTTTGTAAACTGCTGGTAAAAAGTCAGCAAATTGTTCTTTGTTTACGTCAATATTTTCCATTCTATGAACCACATTGAAAAGTTGTTTCTCACAAATGGCTTCACCAGAAGGAACTTGTCTGTATTCAAATGACTTTTTCAGCATTCTGCTGATTCTTTCAATTCTAGATTTCTCACGGGTATTACAAATGGTAACAGAGATGCCACTTTTTCCGGCCCTACCAGTTCTTCCACTACGATGAATATAAATTTCGTCATCATCGGGCAGATTGTAATGAATAACATGAGTCAAATCTTCAACATCAAGACCTCGGGCAGCAACATCAGTGGCCACGAGCATCTGTAGGCTTCGCAATCTGAACCTTTGCATGGCATATTCGCGCTGTGCCTGAGACAAATCTCCGTGAAGAGCATCTGCATTGTATCCATCGCGCATGAGTTTTTCGGCCACCTCTTTGGTTTCGCTTCGTGTGCGGCAAAATATAATTCCATAAATCGAAGGATAATAGTCAACAATACGCTTGAGTGCATGATAACGGTCAGAAGCCTGAACAACATAATAATGGTGTCTCACAGAATCTGCTCCGGCATTTTTAGATCCTACAATAATTTCGGTAATGTTTTTCATGTAAGAAGATGCAATTTTCATCACATCTGACGGCATGGTTGCAGAAAAAAGAAATGTACGTCTTTCTTTGGGCAACAATTCAATAATAGAATTCAGTTCTTCTTTAAATCCCATATTGAGCATTTCATCTGCTTCATCAAGAACGAGGTTGGTAATCTTTTTAAGATTTACTTTTTTTCTTCTGATCAAGTCATTCACTCGGCCGGGCGTAGCAACAATAATTTGTGCTCCGTCTCTGAGTTCCCTAATTTGCTGATCCATACTGGTGCCACCGTAAACAGCAGTGGTATGAACCCCTTTCATGTGTTTTGAATATTGCGTAAAATCTCTTGAAATCTGAAGACAAAGCTCACGAGTGGGACATAGCACTATAATCTGAGGACTTTTTTCATGCTCATCAATAGTATGAAGCAGCCCCAAGCCGTATGCAGCAGTTTTTCCAGACCCAGTCTGAGAAAGACCAACAATATCATTGGTTGTGTTTAAAATTGCGGGAATAACCTGTTCCTGAATGGCCATGGGAGTTTCAAATCCAAGGTCAGCAACAGCTTTCAGTAATTCTGGACGAATACCTGTTTGTTCAAATGTTATCATAAAAAAATGAGGGAATGCACCCTGAGTGCTTAATAAATGATTGAATAGCGAAAATATATTTTGCTTTAAAAGATTTGCAAAGTTAGATAAAAAAAATAACAGTCTGTTATAAATACAAAAGCCGGCGACAAAATCAACCGGCTATTGTATTATATACGAGTTCAAAAAAAGTTTTAGAGTTTTATGAATTTTCTCATATCCACTGTACCTTCATTCTCAATCCTGAGCAGATACAAGCCTGTAGGCAAATCACTGATGTCAATTGTGAACTGAGCAGACCCGTTGTGGGTGATGTTTTTTAATGTTTGTCCTGAAAAACCAATCACACTGATTTTACTTCCGTACATTTCGTAATCCGTTGACAAGGTAATGGTTTCACTAGCAGGATTAGGATATAGGATGATACTATTTTGCGAAATTTCTTCAACACTTGAAAGATTGTAAACTTCCACATCATCAATATCTAGATAATAATCACCTGTTCCTGAATTATGTAATGCGGCGAAAGTAATTGTAAAAGAGCCTCCGTCGACGTAAGATCCTATGGGGATTTCAATAGTAGCATAATTAGTGCTTTCAACATGATTTGTATTTGTGACTGTATACAGAGTATTCGTTACACCGTTATCCAATGAAATATTTAGTGATACAATTGAAGAAGCAGGCGTGGCCGTTGAGGGATATCCTGTCTTATTAACATATCTGTATTTAAAGCGAAGATAACTGTCTGATTCGGCACCACAAAAACGGCTTGAAGTAACTGACCCTATCATCACAGCATCAGAGAAATTAATAGATGCTGCATTTCCTGTGACACCATGCCCCGGCATCATAAGGAAAGGGCCCATAAACATTGTCCATCCGATGGGCAATGATGTTGAAGCATCAAAATTTTCAGACAATAAGCCTTCATTAAGACCCCATGTATGAGCATAGTTTGATTCTGAGTATTGTCGTGCAATACTGTAATTCCAAAAGTAATACTTTCTGTGGTTTACATCTGTATCATGATGATAATAGTTAAATTGAGAAGCTTTCCCCTTGAAGATCACTGTATCAAGATTATGCATTGCATCAATGGGATACCCTACAGCAAAACTATATCCATTCATAAAATATGGTTTCTGCCCGCTATAAGAAGCAACGATAATAACACTGTCATTGGCTGCATTATTCGTCCACTTGAGGGAATCATACCCTCCACACATTGCGGCTGCGATAGTAGAAGTAACGGGATCAGGACCTGGCTTATTAATACGCAACGCCAAAACAGGAATCACATCAGACACAGTACCCACAACAGTTCCAGCAGGAGGAGTTGTATTTGATGTCCAAACTAATGAACGCCGACTTGCAATACTGACTTCTTTGTTCGTAAACGTGGGAGCGGGATCTAGCCCAGTTCCACCCCAATTGATTTCCCAAGCCACATTTAAAGTAACACCGAAATAATCCAAAGGTGTGTCAAGCACGACTTTACAAAAGCCATTCTGAAATGCAACTTTCCCATCAAACACACATTCCATTAAAGGATGCGTAACAATACCATTCCAAGTCCAATCTCCTGACCATAAGTCCATTGATGTTGACATCATGTACAGTTTCATGGGAATACTATCGGAAACTGTTGTCACTCCATTCAGCAATACTTCAACAATTTGACCTCCTGTATGATTAATATCAGAATCCCAATAAATCGAAGCCATTCTGGTATATCCCCAGTCCACATTCAACGGCCAAAGTTCGTCTGTATAAACCGTACCTGGAGAAACAATCCTCTGGTCTACCTGTGAATAGGCTGTCACAGAAAATAAAAAAACGAAAATCCATGTGATTTTTTTCATTGCTAATTAATTTTTAAAATTTATGAAACAAAAATACATGCAAATGAAAAGACCTTGTATCAGGAAATTTACTGATTTTTGCATAAAAATAGATGATATGAAATTCCAACAAAAACTCGTCCATGGCACTCTCGTCAGACGATATATGCGTTTTCTTGCCGATGTAACCCTCGACAATGGTGAAGTAGTGACAGCACATTGCACCAATTCAGGCACTATGAAAAGTTGCCTCGAAACAGGTGCTGAAGTTTTTCTTACTCCTGTCAACGACCCATCGCGCAAAACAAAATTCACTTGGGAAATGATCAAAATTAACGGCGACTGGGTAGGCATTAACACTTCAAACCCAAATACTATTGCCCTCCAATGGATTAAAGAAGGACGCATTCCTGGACTTGAAGGATACACAACCGTCGAACGAGAAGTGAAATTTGGCGACAGCCGTTTTGATGTTTTTGCGAAAAATGAAACAGAAGAGTGTTTTGTTGAAGTGAAAAATGTGACGCTGAAAGAAGGTGATTTTGCATTATTTCCGGATGCTGTGACAACCCGTGGTCAAAAACATCTTGAAACACTGATCGAAGTTAAAAAAACTGGAAGACGCGCTGTGATGCTTTATGTTATTCAGAGAATTGATGTGGAAAAATTTGCTCCAGCCAAGGATATTGACCCTGTTTATGCAACAAAACTGAAAAAAGCATACGATGCAGGTGTTGAAATTATTCCTTTTCAGGTAAAAGTCAGTCCCGAAAGCATAACGCCACTAAGATTGCTCCCTTTTGAGCTGTAATTCTCATACAAACCAAGAGGCTGCAACACTCTCATAATTTTTTGATACAAAAACAAGAAAGAGTATCTCTTAATCCTCTGCCAAAACAATCAATTTATCATCGCTACAAAACTTAATCATTGCTGCTTTATCAGGATTCACAACAATTCCATACTGTAGTTCAGCATTGTACGCATCAGCTTCAATAAGGTATCCGATGGCAACTTCACCTTTGCGCTTTGCACTTTCAACAAGTGTATAAAAATTCATGGATTTGTCTATCGCAACATATTCGGTGACCGGTTTAAGATAAATCTCGCTTCCATCAGCATCAAACAGTTCGTGAAACACATTCATCAGATGCTTGTTTTCAGAAACCTGCGACATCAATAAACTTATGAGTTTGTCACTAACAATAAAATCATTTGCCTTGGTCACAACAGCCAAGTCTCTGTTTCGAATATCAAGCATTTCACTGACAATCTTAACATCCTTACACTTTTCATCACAAATTCTTCTGAGATGAAGCAATGTAATTAGTGTTTCTGCGTCAGCTTCTTGAATGTCCATCTCTTCAGCATAACATAACACCATAATAGAGTCATAATCTATAATGTTCAGCTCTTCAATAACTTCATGAGAAGTGGTATCAGCAACCAAAAACTCTATTGACAAGTTTTTCATATCCTCACTTATTTTTTGGATAGTGTCTTTGCTATGGTCAAATATAGAAACGATTTTCATCACTGAATTTTTTGCCAAATAATTATCCATTTCGCGGATAATGGTTTCTGCTCTGTTGTTCCACCCAAGCAACAATATTTTTTCAGGACCGCTCTCAGCTCTTTTCACATCAACAATACATGAATCATCAATTAAATGGTTGTTTGAATTCACGATAAGTGTATCATCATCTTCAGTAATTGCAATTATTTTATCACCTTTCTGAATGATGTAATCCATGGGTGGATTCAACTTACATGTTCCATTGGAAAGTTGTATTCCAATGACGGCAGAATCACGATATACAAACAAACTATCAGCAAATGTTTTTCCGTAAAGGAGGGGCTCTTCATTAAAGTATAACTCATCACCATCAAAATCCATCAGCTCGGTGTAAACTATGCTAAGACCGCTCTGCCTTGAAGTTTGAACCATAATTCGAGCAATAATATCATCACTCTGAACGAGTTCCAGCTCATCCTTTCCTACCATTTTAGCCACCATAAGATTTTTTTCATTGCTGATTTCGGCAACAATATGATAAGGCTCTTTTCTTCTTTTTGGATTGTTTGTAATTGCAAGGATCGTTTTTATGGTCTGCGGATCAGGATTTTCTTCTTCAGGCGACAAAATAATAATGGATTTTGAAGTTTGAGGATTTGCAATTTCAAGATCATACATATCATTGGGTTTCCCATTTCTACATATTACTTTAGTGTTTTTAAAATTGCCAATTTTATCCCTGATTTCATCTTCCATTTCCACTTTATCTTTCTCGGCAAGAATTACAATACGGGGCTTTCTTTGATTTTCATTGGCTATAACCAATTCTGAAATAATTGTAAATATTTTTGATGACCAGCCAAGAATTAAAGTATGATTTTTTTCAATTACCAGACTTCTTCCTTTTCTCAGATTGTCAAGTTTGCTCTCAATTCCTGTTGAAAGCACACCAATTAATGCAGAAATGATGAAAATACCTCCAAGAGTAACAGCAAATGCCACAAACCTAAATCCCCAACCGGAATCATCACCCATCGTTCCTGAGTCCAAGGTTCTCATTAAACTGACCCATACTCCCTCAATAAAACCAAAAGCATCTTCACCTTCAGGACTGACATTGAATCCCCACAATACAGCCCCAGCAATAACAACAACAAGAACTGATAAAATTGCAAGAAGAAGGATCATTGCTCCTGCTCCTTTGCTCATCAAATTATCAAAGCGATAACGAAATTTCTGCGATCCTGAATATTTTTTCATTTTTTTTATTTTGAGCCAAAAATATAAATGTTCTGCTAAAAGGACAATAAAAAAAGCCCTGCGATTTACAGGGCTTTTCCTATTTAACAAAATGATATTATTCTACTACAATTTTTCTTTCAATACGATCAGCAGCAGTTAAGATGATTACATTATATAATCCTGATGCAAGATCCTGAACAGAGAAAGAGAAATTAGAGGCTTCTGGTAAAAATGTTTTTACAAGAGTTCCATTCAATGAATACACTTCTACCTTAAGCAAAGGTGTGTTTGAATTGATGTTATACACATCAGCAACAGGATTTGGGAATGTCATCACAGCAACATTCTCATTGTCATCATTGATTGAATTTACAATAGTGAGATTAACATCAACTTCTGTATATTCATGCGCCTGGTCATTACACCCAATTGAAATCTGAGCATGATAATCTCCATAAGCCATTCCTGTAATATTAAAACTGGCAGTTATAGGTTGTGTTCCTCCACCATTAACAACACCTGTTTGTGGGCTAACACTTAACCACTGGTTTAATGAAGCTCCCTGAAGTGTTCCCATAACATAAAAATTAGTATACTCCGTATTTTCAGTCCAACCTACACCTGTAGAAGTCCAATTAACACCTGGTACAAGCGGCCCTTCATCCATGCCGAGAGGATATGTAGCAGCGGTTGCTTCGCAAAACCATCCAATCCAAATGTCTTTCCCATCCAAATAAATAGGACTATCAAGAGCAACTGTAATTTCAGAACCGGGAGTGGTAATAGTAAAATCTTTTTCCGCTAACAAATCTCCTGCTCCAGGAGTTGAATAAGATCCTCTGTCATAAACTAGCACTTTGGTTGCTCCTGCTGGTAAATCATTAACTCCAACAGTAATCGAAGTTAATTCTCTTCCAATGTACTCGTTAACATAAAGATAATTGAACTTTACTGCTGTACGAACGTTTACAGTATTACTGTAGCCAAGTCCTGAAGCAATAGCTCCAATGACATAAGAGAGTTCATTCGCTCTTTCTCCTCTATCATTGACAAGTCCAATTTGCGTGGGTTCTACAGACGCACTTTTTGTTCCTGAGTTGGGATAAATAGGATATGCAATAAATGTCATCTGATCGTCTCCCAAATTTTTAATTGTGAACACTTCGTTTGCATAACCATCAGTAGCAATTGATGTTGTGCTCAGTTCAATTTCAGGAGGATTTGTTCCGGCCTGAACCTGAGTATAAGAAACATCATCAACGAAATAATTGGGAGTTTGTGATGTGGGCGCACCTCCGTAAAAGTTCAAAGAACCGAGTTGTTTTGTCCCTGTGGGTGCACCTGCCTGCATGCTAAACTGCCATGTTTTAAGTAATGTTCCGTCAATGGACAACTTTGCTTCATCCTGATCCAAGTCAACATTAACTTCAATTTCCATCCACGCACCATTTGTGTGTGTAAAGTTTTGAGTAACGTTATTGACTTTGATTTCTCCAGCTCCATTGTTTCCAAAATACACTTCAATAGCCCACTCATTGCCGGGTGCTTCAAAATGCTGTATGTTAAAATAAGCACCGTTCCCCGAAGAAACAAAATAAAAGAATTTTAGGGTATAAACACCGCTGGTCTTGTTGCCAAGTTTAAGGAGAATGTCATCTTGGTCGGTGGCAATGTTTAAAGATTTTGTCGGACTATGAGCCTGATCTGTGGAAATCAGAGCATCTTCTGAGCCTCCGGGAGCGTTGCTCCATGTTGTCCAGCCTGACGTTGATTGCTGAACTAAAAAGCCACCAGCTGTGTAGCTCTCAAAATCGTCCTGAAAAAGAACGGTTTGCGCATTGACGGCAACGAGCACCACCACAAGCGAAATCATTGATAGTAAAAATTTTTTCATAATTGTTTGTTTAATGTGTAGTGCAAATATAATTGTTTTTTAAACTACTATTCAAATTAATTTGAAGATAATATCAACTACAAAATCTACATTTGATATTTTTCTACGCATCAACCCATCCAAACACATTTGTTTTCTTTCATTCCCTGATTTCATCAGCCTGGCCATCACCTAAAATGCTACTTTGTAAGGATTTTTAATTTCGGGTAACTAAAAAACTTTTTTTGTTTTAAAAGTTTTGTATCTTTGCAAAAAAAAATTATGGAAATCAAAGAACGAATCATACAAGAAGCATCTGGTTTGTTCGCAAAAAACGGAATCCGCAGCATCACCATGGATGATATAGCTCGACACATGGGAATCTCAAAACGCACTATCTATGAAAACTTTCGTGATAAGGATGAAATTGTACACTTGTGTATTGAAGCAAACAAACAAGAGCAACGCCAATGCAAACGCGCTGCTGTAGCCACATCATCGAATGTTCTTGAAGCCATATATCTGATTATGTTTGAAGTCGCTACACAGATGGACCAGATAAACCCTGCATTCATCACTGATCTGAGAAAATATCATCACAAACTGTGGAAAGAAAGCGCTATCAAACATCAGGAAGAACACATCAAAGATTTGCGAAAACTCATTGTCAAAGGAATTGAGGATGGGATTTTCAGAGATGTTATTAATGTTGAAATCATTACAAGAATGCTCAATTTACAGCTAAGTGAAATTACCAATGAAGAAAGTTTTCCTTCCGAATTGTTTTCTCGCAGTGATGTTTTCGTAAACATTATTATCAATTTCACCCGTGGCATTGCAACACCAAAAGGAATAAAAATTATTGAAAAAATTATTGAACAAAAAAAACTACAACACAACCAACAATAACATTGACGAAATGAAAACAAAAATTCTATTACTGATAATTATAGGAATAACGGCCTTTTTTCCCTCGAGGTCCTTTGCACAGGAGCAAATGGAATTGAGTCTTGACGGAGCCATCAACTTTGCCGTTGAAAACAACAGGCTCATCAAAAACGCATCCCTATCCATAAAAGAATCTCAAGCTGCTCTAAGAGCAACAATAGCACAGGGACTTCCTCAGGCAGATGCAACACTAGATTATCAAAACTTTTTTAATGCTCAGGCATACCTAGGACCAATGACTTTTGTATTCAATCCTACAAGCAACCTTAATCTTTCCGTGAGCCAATTAATTTTCAGCGGGAGTTATTTTGTGGGTATCAAGATGCAAAAGCTTTATCAAGAAATGAATGAGATCAGTTATCAGAAAACCGATGCTGATATCCGAACACAAGTGATGACATCCTATTATCTAGTTCTGGTTTCACAACGCACTCTTGAAATTCTCGAACAAAACGTTGTTAATATGAATGACGTCATTCAGAAAACAGAAGCGCTCGTATTGATGGGCATTCTTGATGAAACTGATTTTGACCAAATTAGCCTTCAGAAAACCAACCTTGAAAATGCAGTTCGTTCGGCACGGCGTCAAATTGAATTGGCTATGAATCTTTTGCGTTTGCAACTGGGCGTTTCAGCGGAGACTGAAATTGTACTTACCAATCAATTGTTTACACTTTTAGCAACCCTTGACCCTGAGACCACAGCTCAGAAGTCATACGATCTAAATCAAAATCTCGATTTCCAGTTGATGATGATCCAACGAGATATGGCAAAACAAAAAATGAATCTTGAGAAGACAAAATTTCTTCCAACAGTTGCTGGATTCTATAATCATACCGAAAAAATCAAAAAAGCAGAACTGGACTTTGCTCCAAAAAATGTCATCGGAATCAATGTAACTATCCCCATCTTTTCAAGCGGTGTAAGAACTTTCACACACGCCCAGGCAAAAATCCAGTACCAGATGGCTCAAAATCAAATGGATCAGGTTTCCGAACAACTATCCATACAAGAAAAACAGTTACGCCAGAACCTGAGCACTGCAATTGAACAATATCAAGTTCAAAAAGAAACCATTGAGCTTGCCAGAAGGGTATATGACAATATATATAGGAAATACCAACAGGGAGTAATTTCAGGACTTGATCTTACTACTGCCAGTTCAAACCTACTCCAGGCAGAAAATGGATATCTTATGTCCATCATGCAACTCATTGACGCAAAAGTCAACCTCGATAAATTTTTAAACCAACTGACACAAAATAATTAACCAATTTCTCAACATGAAAACACGTAACACCTTACACAAATCAAAAGGTTTCCTGATACTTATTTCTATTGTATTTTTAGCATCCTGTTCAGGGAAAAAATCAAAAGATGCCACTGTTGAAAAAAAACAGATCGAAAAAGTGAAAGTTATTTCACTTGAATCAACAACCATTGACAACACACTTGAGTTAACAGCAAATTTAATTGCAAATGAAGAGGTGTACTTCGCCCCTGCAACACCGGGTAGAATTGAAAAAATCTATGTAGAGGTGGGGTCAAGGTTCAGAACCGGAGATCTCCTATTTACAATGGATCAAACGCAATTACATCAAGCCAAAATTCAACTAAAAAACCTTGAAGTTGATATGGCCCGTTTTGACACTTTAATCAAAACTAACAGTATCCCCAAACAACAATATGATCAATTTAAAACACAATATGACATTGCAAAGACCAATGTTCAGTTTCTTGAACAAAACAGCAGGCTGAAAGCACCATTCAACGGTATTGTGGCAGGAAAATATTATGAAAATGGCGAAATGTTTTCAGGAGCTCCCAACACACAGGTAGGAAAAGCTGCCGTAATAACACTCGTTCAAATCAACCCACTCAAAGCCACAGTGAGCGTTTCTGAAAGATACTATCCTCTCATTAAACAAGGAATGGAAGCAACTATCCTCACTGATGTTTTTCCTGACAAACCAGTCATGGGAAAAGTTACGAGAATTTATCCTACCATTGATCAGCTTTCCAGGACATTCCAAGTTGAAATTACTGTTCCAAATCATAAGGAAGAGCTACGACCAGGTATGTTTTGTCGGGCTACGTTTTATGCCGGCGAATTGGAAGCACTGATTGTTACATCCAATGCCGTACTGAAAGTACAAGGATCAAATGAACGTTTCCTTTTTGTTGAAGAAGGCGGAAAAGCACGAAGAATCTTTGTGGAAATAGGAAGACGTTTTGATGATAAACTTGAAATTATTTCTGAGGAATTAAAACCCGGAATGAAGATTATTACTTCAGGACAAACCAGACTCGTTGACGGTGTTGATGTGATTATTGTTAAATAAAGTTAACAAAAAGGAGTATTATTATGAGTATTTATAAAACAGCTGTCACCAAACCCATTTCAACATTGATGGTGTTTATCGGTGTGATTGTACTAGGCTTGTATTCACTTTCAAGAATTCCCATTGATCTCTATCCAGAAATCAATCCCCCTTTTCTTTCGGTGATGACAGCCTATCCTGGAGCCAACGCATATGAAATTGAAACCAATATCACCAAAAGACTTGAAGACCAGCTTAATTCTGTTGAAAATCTAGTAGAAATTCATTCAGATTCATATGACAATCTTTGCATCGTTTCTCTTGAATTCGAATGGGAAACCAACTTAGACGAAGCAACCAATGACGTTAGAGACGTCCTTGAAGGAATTGTTGACAACCTGCCTGATGGAGCTGACAGACCGCTGATCTTTAAATTTAACACTAGCATGATGCCCATCATCTTCTATGCCGTTACGGCTGAAGAAAGCTATATGGGTCTTTCAAAACTTCTTGACGAAAAGCTGATTAATTCACTTAACAGAATTACGGGAATCGGTTCTGTTGGTATGATGGGTGACCCCAAAAGGGTTGTTTACATAGAACTGGACGCTATCAAGCTTGATGCATACAATCTAACACTCGAGCAAATTTCTTCTGTTATTGCAGCCGAAAACTTTAACCTCCCATCAGGCAATCTTAAAATGGGAACTCTCGATTATCCAATCCGGATTCAAGGAGAATTTGAAGACAGTAGGGATATTGAAAACCTTGTCGTGGGAAATTTTATGGGCAAACCCGTATATCTGAATGATGTAGCTCGAGTAGAAGACCGAAAAAAAGACATCTCTTTGGAAGAACGCATCATGGGGAGTCAGGGCTTAAGAATGTTTATCCAAAAGCAATCTGGAGCCAACACCATTCAAATTGCCAAAGATGTCAAAGCAATGCTGAACGAATTAATACCTCTGCTTCCTCCTGATGTAAAAATTACAGAAGTTATGGATACTTCTGACTTTATCAAAAATTCAGTCAATAACTTATCACAAACACTTCTATATGCTTTTATATTCGTCGTTCTCGTAATCCTCATGTTTTTGGGACGATGGCGTGCAACTTTTATTATCGTACTCACAATTCCCATCTCTCTCATTGTGGCGTTTATATACCTATTTATATCAGGCAACACCATCAACATCATTTCACTATCATCACTGGCAATAGCAATTGGGATGGTTGTGGACGATGCTATTGTTGTTCTTGAAAATATCACAACTCACATAGAAAGAGGAAGTAACCCCCGTGAAGCTGCAATTTATGCAACCAACGAAGTGTGGCTTTCTGTTATTGTAACTACTCTCGTGATAGTTGCTGTATTCTTTCCACTGACACTGGTTAGCGGAATGACTGGAGTGATATTTAACCAACTTGGATGGATTGTTACCATCACGGTTACAACTTCTACTATTGCAGCCTTGACATTAACTCCGATGCTTGCATCAAAACTAATGAAGGTGAAAAAAGATGTAGAAAAACCACGAAAACTCAGTTGGGAGAATACTTTTGGAAAAATGTTCGATAAACTTGATGTTTTTTATGAAAAAACGCTAAGATATGCTCTC
>Ga0265295_1001943_pt1 | contig 34602 bp, 29 predicted proteins | sample Munlansysbiofilm_FD_192503 | JGI IMG/M metagenome (GOLD analysis project Ga0265295, IMG submission 192503) | Leachate microbial communities from a municipal landfill in Southern Ontario, Canada - Methane capture system biofilm | ecosystem: Engineered > Solid waste > Landfill > Unclassified ... | reverse complement strand
TCGTAGCCGTTTTCAACCCCTTCAAGATAGATGGCAATGACTTTTATGCGCGGGTCTTCACCCATATGCGCAAGAATGTTGGTCACGCTGACACTGCTGGCGTTACCGCATGAGACACACTGGCCCAAGTTTACTTCATCAGCCTTGAGCATCTCTTTTAATTCCAGACTGACACCTCCACTTTGGGAGATAATGCCAATACCGTTGGCTTGCTCAATTAGGCTGGTTCTCTGTGCCGGGATATAGAAGGTATTAAGTCCGGTGAAATTATCGATCACCCCCATGCAGTTGGGGCCGATATACGCCACATTGTACTCTTTGCTCAACTCGATCAAGCGCTCCTCCAGGTCGGATCTGCCTGATTCGGCAAACCCGTCACTGAAAATAATCGCCCCTTTGCCCCCCATTTTGCAGAACTCTTCGAAGCAGCGCACCGTCTCTTCCGCATTGATGGCAAAAACCCCAACATCGGGGACTTCAGGCAGGCTGCTCAATGATGGATAGCAGGGTAGCCCTTGAATGGTTTTCATGCGCGGGTGAACCGGAAAAATCTTGTCGATCCGCATGGAGTTTTTCAGGATGATCCCACCCATGGTGCCGGGGCGTGATGCACCGACGATGGCAACTGATTTGGGGGCAAAAATGGCCTGGAGGCTCTTTAACTTTTCGGCTAAATGCTCACTTGGAAGAGGGCGGGGTAGCGCTTCGCCCTGAATGACCCGGGTATCAACGATGTTGATAGCATCCTCATACACGATCACCGGATTGAGGTCTAGCTCGTGGACATCGGGATTATCTGCCATAAGGCGAGAAACTTTCATTGCCAATTCGATGATCGATTCTTTGGCATAAACATCGCCGCGGTATCCGTCTAAGACCTGTCCTGCCTTGGTTTCGCCCAGCATCTCCAGGACGTCTTCTCGGGTTAAAACTCCAACGCCGATGGCAACATCAGCAAGCAGTTCAACATTTTTGCCCCCTAGGCCAACCATCACTACCGGCCCGAATGCTGGGTCCTGTTTGGCTCCCACGAGTATTTCCAGTCCACTTTTGGCCATCGGTTGCACTAAGATCCCGTCGAGGTCGGTGACTCCTATCTTTTGGACATTAGTCAAGAGCTGGGTATAGGCTTTTTCAACTGCGTCTTGGTCGTGGAGGTTTAGAAAAACGCACCCAACATCGCTCTTGTGGATGATTTGCACAGAGATCCCTTTCATCACCAGCGGGAACCCTATTTTATTTGCTATTTCCAGAACCTCGTCAATGTTGTGCGCCATTTCGCCCGGCACAGAGATTTGATAGCGCTCTAGAAGTTGTTTTGTTTGTGTAAACCCAATTTGATTTTTAGTCATGTTTTCCCCTGTAGCCATTGATTTTAAAAAAGTACATTTCTGGTATTTATAGATGAATATATCAATAAGTTCAATAAGGTAATGGTTTTAATCTATAGGGGTAGGTCTGCTTTTGGCTGTTGAAGAATTGGCGACATGATCTGCCTACGTCTAGACCTCTACGCATCATGGCCATGTCGGTGGGTAGAAAGCAAAGGGGGCATTTTTTTGCATATTTACTCACTAGGAGTTCCGGGAACAGGGAGTTCCTAAAACAGTATACTTATTTTTGACAAACCACCATCCACAGCTACACTCTTCGCATGGTCAGAATCACATGCGTTGTAGCTTCGAGCTACCCACATCACATTACCCAGCGGGGTAACCGACAGACTACCTATGTGGGGCTACATCTTCCCCAAATGAGTGAAATCCCTACACATCATATGGGAATTGTTTTCAACAACTTGTTAAGGAGGTGGCTATGAACAACACCAATTTAAGTGAAAAGCAAGTAGAAGCTCTATGGAAAAAAGCCGAAGAGGCGGAAATCCCACATAATGAATTTCTGACAACACTCAGCACTAATGGTCCAACTGCGGTATTGGATGATTGCGCCCGGAAAGGGGTACTGGTATCAACTAAACCGGTTCGGGCGGAAATGCCATTCGAGTTGATGGCCGATCAAGAATATTGTACGCCTAATTCGTCTTTCTACACTTTTGCCCATGCTTCTCCGCCGGTGGTGGACATTAAGACTTGGAAATTGAGCATAGAAGGGGATGGCGTAGAAAATCCATTTACATTAACCTATAATGAATTGTTGAAGCTGCCATCCAAGACCTTCACCCGGTATTTGGAATGCGCTGGCAACGGTCGTTTTTTTTACGACTCCGAGCTCAAAAAGAAAGCCATGGGGTCGCAATGGCGTTTCGGCGGGTATGGGATTGCCGAATGGACTGGTGTTCAACTTGGGGAGCTCTTAAATCGAGCTAAAATTAAACCGTCTGCGCTGGAGATCATGCCAGTAGGATTAGATAACCCTCCCGGTGAAAGACCTATGCCCATCTCCAAAGCAATGGAAGAGGATTCATTGCTGGTGTACCTGATGAATGGCGAAATATTGCCGGTGGATCATGGTTTTCCGGCACGGGTTTTCTTACCTGGGTGGGTAGGGGTGGCTAGCGTTAAATGGGTAGGGAAATTGGTGGTCTCGACCACACCGATCCATGTCACTACCAATACCAACAGTTATGTTCTCATGGGGCCGGATTATCCGCCGCAACCACCGGCTAAAGGTCCAGTCATGTCGGAGCAAGTAATCAAGTCAGCCTGTTGCTTACCATGGCCAGCCCCTTTAAAAGCGGGAGAACAAAAAATAGTGGGTTATGCCTGGTCACCATCCGGCAAAATAGCTAAAGTAGAGATCAGTTTAGACGATGGCAAAACTTTTGAAACAGCTAAGCTTGCTGGGCCAAATATTGAGCGTGCGGGCAGCCGCTGGGAATATTCCTTTAACGCCGAACCAGGATCGCTGACTATTACTCCCCGTGCCACAGATGAAAAGGGCAACACTCAATATGCAATCTCACAGCAGAAATGGAACCAGTTGGGCTATCTTTTCGGGGCTTTAGTACCGCACCCGATCACTGTTACAGCATAAGCAATGCTGGAGGGGAGCATAGGAAAGAGGACATAATGATTCCGGATAAAGTGGGGGAGATCCTTAAACCTAAAGGTATAGTAACGATGGCTACCCAAGGTGCAGCCAAAAAGTAGTTTTTATCAGTAATTAAATCAAATCACACAACCCCATGAGATAACATGAAGCAATTAAATAAACTCGCGACAGCGATTATTCCCAACAACGGTGGTGAGTTGACGTTGTTCCGGCGTGAAGATGAGTTTTCTATACGGCTTTCCGGTGTGCGTGTGGAATTAATGAATAGCCGAGTTTATAACTCCGAGCAGGAGTTGGCCAAGCTCGGCTGTGCTCATATTAAACACAAAGATAATGCGGAAGTTTTAGTTGGCGGTTTGGGGATGGGCTATACCTTGGCGTCAGCGTTGGAGTGTGTGACTGCCAGCTCACGGGTCACTGTGGCAGAGCTTATTCCAGAAGTGGTGGAGTGGAACCAGGGCCCGCTAGGTGAATGTGCAGGTAGGCCGTTGGCAGATGCCCGCAGCCGCGTACGGTTTGGCGATATCGCCGAATTAATAAAAAAACAGCAGCCAGATTTTGACGCCATTTTACTAGATGTTGATAATGGCCCGAAAGGAATTACCCACAGCGATAATAATTGGCTGTATTCCACCAAAGGTTTAGATGCCTTATATAATAGCCTACGCCCTGAAGGGGTGTTGGCTGTGTGGTCTGCTGCCCCAGATGCAACGTTTGTTACTCAATTAAAAAAAGCCGGGTTCACAGTTACCGTGCAAACCGTAAGGGCGAGGCCTGGTAAAGGCAGCCGGCATACTATTTTTCTTGCGAAGAAGTCTAGGCGCTAGCCAGAGGTGCAGCCAGTGTTCGAGGCATGGTGCGCCGGTGTAAACTGGGCGATTCGTGAATCGCCCCTTGTATGTTGTCCTCAAGTCTAATCCGTCATTCCCGCGTAGGCGGGAATGATGCGAGACAACGTTGCATTGACCCCCCTCAATCCCCCCTATTTTATAGGGGGGAAGGCGAACGAAGTGAGCAGGGGGGTGTTTGTGTCACACCACCGTTCACTATGGGGGGTGGATGCGCGAACGTGGGCGATTCGTGAATCGCCCCTTGTATGTTACGCGTTTGGGGGAGGGTGTCGCACCACCCGATATTATGGAAGCCTGTGGCCATACAAAATTGGACATTATCCCTCTGAAAGACCTACACGACCAAGCCAAAAAAGTGGGGCATTAGTATGATGAAGGACTGTGGCTTTAATTTCGATAATAGCTATACCAAATTGCCAGAAACGTTCTACACGCGCATTGCTCCTGTACGAGTTCAAGCACCCGAGATGGTTATTTTCAACCACGAGCTAGCCAATGCTATGGGGCTGGATTGTTCTGAGCTTACTTCAGGAGATATGGCTGCATTATTTGCTGGAAACAAGCTCCCCGAAGGTGCCGAGCCACTCGCTCAAGCCTATGCCGGGCATCAGTTTGGGCATTTTACCATGCTGGGTGATGGTCGTGCCGTTGTGTGGGGTGAGCATATCACCCCTGATGGTAACCGACTTGATATTCAGTTTAAGGGCTCAGGACGAACCCCTTATTCACGCAGTGGAGATGGCCGGGCCGCACTTGGGCCAATGCTACGTGAATATATTATATCCGAAGCAATGTATCATTTAGGCATACCGACAACACGAGGCTTAGCTGTTATTAAAACTGGTGAGCCTGTCATGCGGGAGGACCCATTACCTGGTGCCATTTTAACCCGTGTCTCCAGCTCTCATATCCGCGTGGGGACATTTGAGTTTGCCGCAGCCAAAGGTGATCAGCATCTTGTCCAAGCGCTACTGAATTATACTATAGAGCGCCATTATCCAGATTTGATTGACAGTGATACCAAAGCCATTGCTTTGCTCAATGCCGTGATGGAAAAGCAAGCCGATCTGATTGTACACTGGATGCGGACTGGATTTATCCATGGGGTGATGAATACGGATAATGTGACCCTTTCTGGTGAAACCATTGATTATGGGCCTTGCGCCTTTATGGATGCTTATGATCCGAACACGGTATTCAGCTCCATTGACCATATGGGGCGTTATGCCTATGCCAACCAGAGTAAAATCACCCAGTGGAATATTGCAAGGCTTGCTGAGGCACTTCTACCGCTGATCCATGCCGACATGAATAAAGCGGTGAAAATTGCTGAAGAGGAAATCAACACCTTTGCGGCTATATATCAGGATAAGTGGCTTACCATGATGCGAGCCAAGCTGGGTCTGTTTGACGCACTGAAAAGCGACGCACGCCTTATAGCGGATCTGTTGGGCTGGATGCAAACCAATCACGCGGATTTCACCAACACGTTTCGTGACCTGAGCCAAGCACATAAGCCCGCTAGCAAAATCTATGCGCAAAAGAGTTTTACCGCATGGTATGAGCGGTGGAAGGCAAGGCTTCAACAAAATACCCAACCACTTGAATCGTCTCTTTGCCTCATGAAAAGTAACAACCCAGCCGTTATTCCGCGCAATCATAAAGTGGAAGAAGCTTTAGCGGCTGCGTATATGGATGATCTGAAGCCTTTCCACGCTTTGCTGAATGTGCTCAAAGAGCCGTATAAAAATAGCGATATTCCCCAAGCTTATCAAGCACCTCCATTACCATCCGAACGGGTATATCAAACATTTTGCGGTACGTAGTTAATCGGAAAACAACCTGAAACATCCAAACAGTGCTTAAGTAGATGGATAGCCTGCTAACAACACTCTAGCACGGAGAATGACATGCATATTGGCCTCATGACCATAACTTTTTCCCTGCCCGGATGTAGCTCTTTGAAAGAAAAACGCCAGCGCATAGGCGGCATGCACGAACGCTTTGGACGTAACCCGGCGGTAGCGGTCTGCGAGAGTGGTGAACGCGACAGGCACGACGCTAGCGAGTGGTCGTTCGTGGTGGTGGCGACCTCTAAAGGTCAAATCGATTCGCTGTGCAGCCAGATCGAAGACAAAATAGAGCGCATCGTAGACGGACGCATGATAAATGTTACGCGCGAGGCACTATAGAGAAGTATAAGACTTCCACAAAGCAGTTCTGCTGCCGGGAAAAATCTCCGCTGCACTTCATTTTCCACTGAGCTCGGTGTTTGCTGGCAAAGGTATCATCAATATGAACAAGAAAATTTGCTACTGTTTCAGTTACACTGAACGTGATATTTGTAACGACGTCTTTCGAAACAACGGCCATTCGTCAATTCTCGAAAAAATCGTGACTGAAAAACAAAATGGGACTTGCCAATGCTCAATAAAACATCCCCAAAGCAGGTGATGTCTTTCAGACGTTCACCGTGTTGTGAATAAGGCAAAAAAAAACAACTAGTAATAATCCCAGAGGGCATCCACAAGCAGTTTAAAGCAGTTTCTTGAAATCTTCATGCTGCGTCACTTCCCCGATATATGTTCGCCAGCTTGAGCATGCCATTGAGCGTGTTAAAACGCTGCGCGTACAAAAAATCCCACTCTGCAGAACAACTGTGGATATCGCACCAAAACCTGTCGGGCTAGATCAAGCCTTACAATCTCAGCGTCCGATAGTTACCTGGCGGTAGCGTTCATGTCGACTTTTGTGGTGTTTTGGTAACATTTAATGCCTCTCTTAGCTTTTCTCGTAGTTGCTCTTTCTCGGCAAAGAACAAAAAGCTTCGTAAATACATTCCCTTACTAGTTGTGCAATCTCGTTGGCACGTAATGTGTAAATACACATAAGAGGAATGCGCAAATCAGCTACACCCGGATAACGACTGCTTTTACCTGAAGGGAGTAGGGGGTAATGATGCCAGAGAAGAAGACGCTTTTAAGAGCAGTTCATTCTGCCTCTGGAGAGTTTCAGTTGCCGGTGCATTCGTGCTAGACTATTTTATGGCTGCGCTGCAGGAGGTTAGGTTGAGATTGGAGTGTTAACCAGCTTTGCGGATATGTGCCTCGCTATCAATAAGAATTATTATGCACAGCTTATGCAGAACTGATGTGGAGCAAACGCACCCTAGTGCATTAAATACTTTAACACTACTAACGAAACTGCGTTTGATGGGGTATAATGTGAAGTACTTAGAGGTGCTCCATTAACGAACACTTTTGCACCTTGCTTAGTTACACCGTTTTTATACAAAATGAAACCGCGAACAAGGGTTTTGCCAAGCCCGCATTGAATACCGAGATTTTTACCGTGCGGGTGGAATACAAATATTAGCCCAGCGCGCATGCGCTGACCGATACATATCCCACTAACCAAAAGGCTGCTTATGAAAAACAGTAATGTGATGACGCACGTAGCAACCGCTTGTGCTGTGGTGATGGTTGTGGTTTTTGTTACCTTGGTGTACGAATCCAGGGCACTTTCGTATCTATCTTCTGATCCGAAGGTGTGCATAACATGCCATACCATGAATACACACTACGCCACGTGGCAGCACAGCGCGCACCGGGAGCAGGCCAGCTGTGTTGACTGTCACCTCCCGCGTGATTCGTTCGTCAAAAAGATGCTCGCTAAATCGCTCGATGGCTACAACCACTCAGTCGCCATGACCTTTGGAACCTATGGTAAGAATCTGCGCGTTACTCCGAATGCGGCAGCGCGGATTCAGAACAACTGCATCTCTTGCCATGCTGAGGCTGTTTCCCAAATGCACGAGAACAGTGAGCACTACGCCAAATTCGATGATAAAGTAAGTATGGGGCGACGCTGTTGGGACTGCCACCGCATGGTACCCCACGGACTCCCTAAAAGTCTGTTGTCAACGCCGGATAACCTGGGTGTCAAGGAATTTTAAAAACCCCTAGTCTGAATATTCAGGAGAGAAATGTATGAACAAATCGATGATTGTAATAGTTGTATCAGTAGTCGCTACTGTGCTGATGATGTTGCTCCTTGGTACCATCTGGAACAATAAGGCCGATCAGGCGATGATTAACGTTGTACCAAACATCAAGAAACTTGAACCCAGAAGTGCGGAATGGGGTAAGTACTATCCGCGTCAGTACGATTCCTACATGGCAACAAAAGAGAGCGACAAAATTGACGATGTACTGGAAAAAGATCCCAACCTCGTGGTTTTATGGGCTGGGTACGCCTTCTCCAAGGATTACAATGCACCGCGCGGGCACTTTTACATGCTTGAAGATAACATCAACACCTTGCGTACCGCCAACCCTGTAGACGATAAGACCGGCCCTATGCCTACCGCGTGCTGGACATGCAAATCTCCTGATGTTCCGCGTCTGATGGAAGAGAGGGGTGAGCTCGCGTTCTTCACTGGCAAGTGGTCTAGCTTGGGGGCAGAGATTGTCAACCCCGTTGGGTGTGCCGACTGTCACGACAACGAGACCATGCAGCTCAGTATGAAGCGCGATTATCTTGCACGTGCGCTGGATGCAGAGGGAAACGAGCCCTTTGATAAGGCAACCCATCAAGACATGCGCACCTTGGTGTGTGCGCAGTGTCATGTAGAGTACTATTTTAAAAAGACCGACTGGAAAGACGCCGATGGCGAAGAGAAGACTGCCATGGTAGTTACTTTACCTTGGGATAATGGACTCTCAGTAGAAGCAATCGAACAGTACTACGACGAGCGCAAGTTTAGCGACTGGACGCATCAATTGAGTAAGACCCCGATGCTCAAGGCGCAGCACCCTGGCTATGAGACCTTCAAAACCGGCATCCACGGACAGAATAACCTCGCTTGTGCCGACTGTCATATGCCATATGTACGCGAAGGCGGGGTGAAATACTCCGATCACAAGGTTGGCAGCCCAATGGATAATATCCGCAACACCTGCCTGAATTGCCATGGTGAGACTGAAGAGGAGTTTAAACAAATTGTAAAGCGTAAGCTGGAGCGCAAGGACGAATTGGCTGCTGCAGCAACCGACACCATTGCCAAGGCACACTTTGAAGCAGCCAAGGCATGGGAGCTCGGTGCTAACGAGGAAGAAATGACTCCGGCACTCATGGATATCCGCCACGCTCAGTGGCGCTGGGATTTTGCGGTAGCTTCACACGGCGGGTTCTTCCATGCCCCCGAGGAGACCTTACGTATTTTGGCTACCGCTATCGACAAGGGATATGCCGCGCGCCTGAAACTGCGCGTCATCTTGGCGAAGTACGGTGCACCAGGGTTCGAAGGTCCGGCATTCTCCAATAAGGCAGAAGCGCAGGAACTGATCGGGCTGCAGATGGATAAGCTCGTGGATGAGAAAATCACCTTCTTGAACACGCTGAGAAAAGAGTGGATTCAGAAAGCTTCACACTCCGGCAAGAATATCTACGATCCCGTAACCGAAGTGAAGACGTTCAAGACTTCATACAGCGAAAACAAATAAAAGCGTACTTAATATAGAGTAACGTCACCAACCGCCCTGCATGCTGCACAGCATGCAGGGCGGTTGCCGTTGAAGACATTCCCCTCTTCGAACTATTGCGCGCCATTCACCGCAGTTCGCTACAAGCCTGCATCACCTCGCATTTGGAAACATACCTCTGGATTTAAAAATCGACCTTGCCTCGCAACAACTTCGTCCGGCCGCGCTGCGCTTTTTTGTCCATACGTTTGCGCCTGGCATTCTTGCTCGGTTTAGTAGGCCTTCGGGTTTTGCTAACGTAGGAGGCTTCTATTATACATTGCTGCAAGCACTTGAAGGCATCCATCCTGTTTTGTTCTTGAGTGCGAAATTGCTGCGCTTTGATGATCAACACGCCATCTTTGGTAATGCGGTTGTCTTTACTTTTTAATAAACGCTGCTTGTAGAAGACGTTAAGACTTGAGGCTTTGATATCAAAACGTAAATGAATAGCAGACGACACCTTGTTGACGTTTTGTCCACCTGCACCTTGTGAGCGTATCGCGTTAATTTCTACCTCGTGGTCACCAAGGCTGATGGTATTGCTGATGAAAATCATGGTAGCCCTTTGATAAAAGAATTTATATTTGCTGTTCACCAAGCAATATTATAGCACATCCAAAGGCAGCCCCGGGCGGAAGGGCTAGCGCAACCAACAACTCTTGCAGGAGAAGACGACCTGTGTGTTAAGCCCGAAGCCCCTTGCTGTAATCGTAGATTTGATTGTTTCCATCTCTAGCAATTAGAGGAGGTAATAGGTTACAGTTATGGTAAGATAAAAATTCTCCAGTAATCATGTTGATTGTTCTGGGTTTGCCTAAGACTAGGAACTTTGTTTTGACCAATAATGATATTTTGCGCCGTATACGTTATACCTTTGATTTAAAGGACAGCACCATGCTTGAAATCTTCTCTTTGGCTGATTATAAAGTGACCGAAGAGCAAGTTTATGCTTGGTTAAAAAAGGAAGAAGACGCTGCTTTTCTCAAGCTCAATGACACAGAGCTGGCAGTGTTTCTTAATGGATTTATTAATTTCAAACGCGGGAAACGCGATGGTCAGCAGCCAAAGCCAGAAAAACATTTGAATAACAATATGGTATTCCAGAAACTGCGAATTGCTCTAAATTTAACAGCGGATGATATTTTAGGTGTTTTTCAACTGATAGGTTTCCGTTTAAGTAAACATGAATTAAGTGCGTTTTTCCGTAAGCCTGGCCATAAAAATTATCGAGAGTGTAAAGATCAAATTCTTCGAAATTTTTTAGTGGGCATCCAATGCCAATTACGCCCAAACCATAACAATTCAAGTTCAGAAGCATAACAAAGCGCGCAAACTCCCAAAGAAACAAAATAAAAAAACGTAGATAAAGGCTGTCTTTGGCTTTGACTGGGTTTTTTGCTATGCGCAACCACTTCTGCATCCTGGTATGCACGCAGAGTGGCAATATCTCTCAATGCAAGCGCTACAAGCGCTATATCAACGGTGTTTAGACTCCTAGCCTATGTTCTCTTCCAAGCGAACGACAAGCACATAGCACTTATCTGGATTTTATGTAGCAAACGAATCCCCCAGAGATAGTAGCCACCTCTGCTTAATGAAAGCGCTCGCCCGTCTTTAGCTCAGCATTCTTTATTGATTACATAAAAAATATGTTCAGCAGAGAAGGGCAGAGCAGAGAAATTCTGCCAAGGATATTGTAATAAGTTACAACTTGTGTCAGCACGCCCAAACGGCCTTACAGCAGATCGGTAAACCCCTGAATATTGAGAAATAAAGTTCTGGCTACAACGCGATGCAGCGCATAAAGAAACAATTTAAAACTACAGTAAATTATTAAAAACTATTTAAAAAGTTGATAGTACTCCTTGAGATAGTACTATCTATAAAGTCAAAGAAAAACTTGCCCCTTAAGTTCTAATCCTTAAATTTTTCGCACTACTCATTCTTATAGGAATTTTTCCCATGACAGGCCGTAATCACCTTTTAATAACAGCTTTTGCCGCTAACTTCTTTTTCGCTTCATTGACAGTAGCAGCCCAAAATTCAACGCTACAACCAATCTATACCCACTTTGCCCAAACCCAGACTGAAATTAGTCTGGACTTAATGGCAAGCAGCTTTTCCAATGTTGAACTTGATGAAGCGGATAATTTTGATGGGTATACTGCAGCATTCGATCTGACCATACCGGTTGACGTTGACAAGCAATTCAGGTTTTCGGTGCCTTTCTACACGAAGGGGGATGCTTATCTGAAACCTGGTGGGCAGCCCATCGATATTGATGGTTATGGTGGTGTGTTTGATTACGCGACCCTACAATTTGAATATCAAAAATATGCTGCCGACGAAGTGGGCTACAATATGGCCTACACCATTGGTTACGGCATAAGAACCGCAGTATTGGATACCGGGACAGGTGATTATTACAATCACACTGGGAAAATTCTCTTGCTTGGCCTAAATATGGACAAGAGTATTTATGATGACAAAGCTCAATTGCTGCTCAATGCAGGTATCCGTTTTTATTTTGACGCCGATGATCTGCATCCTCGTGGAGTAGATAGCTGGGTGTGGGCTGATATCAAAAGCGCGATTATTTTTAAATCATGGGGGCAGTATGTGCGGCCGGTACTTGAGCTCACCTACTTAGGTGGTTTTCATGACTATAACGCTGTGTATTTGATGCCTGAACTTATCATTCATGTTGCTAAGAATGTTTCTTTTAAGCCGGGGGGTATTTTAGGTCTTACCAGTGACGGTAACCAGGGCGGAGTTACCGGTGAGCTCTCGATCAGCTTCTAAATTACTTGGCGCGTCAGCAGAATTTGTGGAGATACCCAGTGGCAATTACTCGTCTTGCATAATTAATAGAGTCCCTAAGGAGAGCGAAAATGAGGACAATGAAGATGAAAAAACGCAACGCCGTTTTGATCATCGTGGCAATCATCTTCACTCTCGGAATTGTCGGCAGGATGTGCCTGCCGTTTTGGCTCAAGGGATACGTGAATAAAACCCTAAACGATATTGACGGCTATAGAGGCTCGGTTGCCGACATAGAAGTCAATCTCTATCGGGGAGCATATATCATTAAAGGGGTATTTATAGAGAAAATGCAAGGGGAGCAGATCGTTCCTTTTATCTCCTTTGCGAGCATGGATCTCTCACTTCAGTGGAAAGCCCTCTTACAGGGGGCTCTGGTCGCAGAAGTGGGGCTGGATAAAGCCAAGATTCATTTTGTCGGCGCTGACAAGGAGTCCGACAAGCAGACGGGAGTAGGTGTTGACTGGACCAAGCCGCTCAAGAAACTTCTGCCTATAAGCATCAACCATTTTACGATAAGAGACGGCACCGTTTTTTATCATGATTTCGAAAGTGATCCTCAGGTCAATATCAGCCTTACGCAGTTGCAACTTGTGATCACCAATATCTCCAATGTTGAAGATGCAGATAAGGAGCTACCCTCCACCTTACACGCCTCGGCGATTTCTGTAGGGAACGGCGTCTTGACAGTGAGCTCGAGAATGAATCTGTTGCAGAAAATTCCGGACGTTGATCTTGATTTAAAGTTTGAGAAGGTTCACCTGCCCGCCCTGAATGATTTCCTGAAGGCGTACGTCAATGTCGATGCCGAAACGGGTACTTTTTTTCTCTATGCCGAGATTACGGTCAAAGATGGGCAGTTGAACGGCTATGTCAAACCGATTTTCACCAACGTAAGTCTTGTAGATCTGAGTGATAGTAAGAGCAACGTGTTGAAAGATATCTGGGAAATGATCGTTGGAACGGTGGTTGAGATATTTGAAAATCAGCCCAAAGATCAGCTGGCCACCAAGATTCCCCTCGAAGGGGATTTGAGTGCGCCAGAAGTCGTTTTTTTACCGACGTTGTGGAATATTTTCCGTAATGCTTTTGTGCAAGCCTTTAGTAAAAATACCGACGGCACCGTGAAGTTCTCCCGACAGGAGAACTTCACGGAATGAAGTACTTCCTTTGAATAAGGACTAAGTGTGGCCCTTCCTACCCGTCAACGCTGTAAAAAGATCGACTCTTGACGATTCCCTAGGCGTAATCTGATATAAATCCCTGGCAAACTCAATACTCAGTGATTGTGACACGTGACAATAGCATTAGTAGTAATGCTGCAAGACGAGATCTGTCCCCAGTTTTTTTCTATGTCTTAAAGTTTTTCTGATTATTGGGAAAGACGGCGCCGAAGTCCTTTTAAGCTGCCTTAACGGAGACCCAGACCGCCCCATGATTGTCGGTACACTACCCATCCGGCCAATTCCACCCCAGTCACCAGCGCCAACGCCGCCCAAAATCGACTGCGCACCACCGCCGACAACGAACTCTGCCTCGATGATCAAATCGAGCATGAAGCGATCACCTTGCGCACCTTCGGCGGACATAACATCCTTCACCTCGATGCCGCCGTCGGCCACAAAAACCTTCTCTCCCTAAGTATTCGGCACATGTTTGGCCGGACCAGTTTTTACTTAATGCAATTTAGTCAAAACGTGTAATACTTTATTGGTGACCATTGGATGGGTCGCAGTGGCCACAAGTGTTTTTTCCAGACAATCCAAGCAAAGGAGTTAATCATGAAGCGAAAAGCGTTAGCGGTATCTGCCTTGGTAGGTGCATTATCCTTGTCTTCTGGTGTTACATTGGCGGCTGATCAGGCACTGGCTCAGGTGATAACTCAAACTCAAAACCAAGAACAAATCTACGGCAGCCAGCTCATGACGCAACAAGAGCGCACCGAATATAACGACAAGATGCGCAGCGCAAAAACAGCTGGAGAGCAAGAACAGATACGCGCGGAAAACCATGAGCTCATGCAAGAGCGGGCCAAAGATAGAGGTGTAACTCTGTCTGCCGATCCACCTGCCAAAGGTGGCGGAATGGGACCCGGCAAGACATCTGGAGGCCGAGGCATGGGGCCTGGTGGTGGGCGTCGCTGATCAGCCTGACTCAAGAGATGCGCTGCGCGCTCAAGCCCGCAGCGCATATATGCTTGGGTTGTTAGATAGCAAGGCGAGGCTGCAGCTATCCTGACACAGGCAGGTTTCTACTCCGGCATAATTTCAACCGCTGCCTTTGCTTGGTATAAAGGAATGTAACTACGAGGTTATCCCTCGTTGAACCTCAACAAACTACAGGAGAAATAAATTATGAAGGAGAATATGCTAAAGATGGCTGCTGTGGTGTTTGGAGCGTTTGTTCTGCTTTTTGGGGCCAATGCATTTGCTCAAGAAGGCAAGGTTTCGACTAAATCAACGGCAAAATCGGCCGAGAATAATACCATGAACCGTCTCCCCGATTCAGCATTAGTACTTGTGCCAGGCGGAACGTTAATTACTGCTACTCCAGAGGAAGGGCGTGCACTAGCAATGCTTATAGCCCGCCATACTATTCATAATATCCAACCTGATCTCAATGTTCTTAAAGAAGGTCGCAAATCTTACGCTGTAGACCCTAACGGCCTCATCGCCGCAAGCCAGGTTGTTGCCATTGAATTTCAGACGATAGCCGCGGCAAACAATTACTGGCAGAAAAAAGTTGGCACCACTAAACTTCAGACAATGCCTGCGCACACAGCGGAACCAATGAAGTTTTCGGTACCCCCGTCGCTGATAGCCGAGCACAAAGAAATCCTCGCAGAACTGAAGCATGCAACACTGGCAGGTGGGAAAACCGGCAAAGCTGCAAAAGCGGTAGCTGCGGTGCTCCACCCACATGCCGCAAAGGAGGAAGAATATGCACTGCCACCGTTGGGGTTGCTTCAAGCATTGGCCAGCGACAAAATTTCTCCCGACATGGCACAGGTACTGCCGCTGACCGACAAACTGAAGCATGAGTTGCCGCAGATGCTGGCCGAGCACAAGGAGATCGTGGCCGCACTCGAGCAACTCAAGATTGCAGCACGCGCCGAGAACAAGTCTGGAGTTGAGGATTTTGCGCACGCGTTAGTACAGCACGCGTTGACTGAAGAGCAGATCACGTATCCTGCGGCACTTCTAGTCGGCGAATACGTGAAACTGAGACTTGGGAAGTAGCTTGGTTCCGGTAAGAAAGCGCATACGAACATGACAAAATCATGAGCCCAGCGGCGTTTATGCGTTCCAAGGCTACTGACCCGAGCCGGCGTAAAGGCCGCGCATAAGTAAGTTCGATTCTCAATGGCGTTGACGGCTGAGGTGGGTGCAGCAGGGCGCTGGAGATCGGAGCCAACGGCGCAACCGATGAGCCCGGTAGCGAGCGTGGTCCACGCTTAGTGTTGGGTATAGAAATGCTCTGTGAAAGGTTTGCGGAAGGCTTGATGACAGGCCAAACAACTGTCCTGTATGCGGGCGAAAGATTGAATCACCGCTTTGCCGTCGCCGCATTCTGCTGCCATCCCCATGGCGTGCGCAGCCTCACGGGTTTTTTTATCGAAGCCGCGGAACTTACCGACGTCCGTCCCCAGCCAGGAGAGGGTGCGCATTTTTTCCGACAGCGGCGGCGCGGGGGGCAGGGCGATCATGGAGGCAAGCTCGGCTAATAACGCCCAGTCTTCGCGTGTGATCGCATCTGTGGCGGCTTGCGTGTTGTGGTCACGCTCTTGCATGATCTTGCGTAGGGCCATTGACTTCTCAGGTTTATCGACCGGTGTGGCTTGCGTGACGCCAACAACGGCCAGCGTGGCGCACAAGACGATGATGAGGATTCTGGGCTTCATGAGTCTGCCACTTCGAGTTCCCACTGCTTGAGCCAGGATGATATTGCTTCCCTGGTAAACTCACTGGCCTGCATTTGCCTGTAGCCGTTGCTGAGCAGGGTACGGCGATGTTTTTTTGCCAGATTCAATGCCAGTTCACTGAGCTCCAGTTCCTGCTCTGCCATATCCTTCAACATCCGCGCAGAGGGTGTCAGCTCGGGATTTTTTAACTTCTGCTGTTGAGTGTTCACCGCCGCCAGGAAACCCTCCTTTTGATAGGCATGTTCGAGGAGTCGGGCAACCTCTGTCAGATCGGTAAAAAGCTCTTCCGCCCAGGACCCCATGGATCTGATATTTTCGTCATCCTGTAGTTGCAGAGACAGATCACGCCCGCTGACAGCCACCTTATTCAAGTTTTCCTTAGCGGTACGTTGTTGCTGCAGGGATAAAGTGGGACTGTCTGCTAGCAGGCAATAAGTCAGGAAGACGTCCAGAAAAAGCACCTGCTCCAGATCGATTCCAATTTCGGCATAGGGATTAACATCCAAAGAACGGACTTCGACATATTCTACGCCTCTTGCCTGCAGGGCACCTGAGAGCTTCTCGCCGGTTTTGGGAACTCGCTTGGGACGAATCGGCGCATAGAGTTCGCTCTCATCCTGCAGGGTGTTGGCGTTTAATTGCCAATGCTCTCCGCATTGCTTGGTGCCGATTTTCTCAAATGTCGCATTGGGTTGGCTTGCCGCTCGACGTATCCCCCTCACAAACATTTGCAGACTGTTATAGCTGACGGCCAGATTGTCCTGCGCCTTGGTGTTATAGCCCAACTCGCTCATCCGTAAAGAGGTGGCCTTGGGCAGGTAATAAGTTTCACGCCCAAAAGGCTCCAGCAAAAACTTACTGCGGGAATGTTGTAGAAAAGTGGACCCTACGGCCGGTGAGGCACCAAAAAGATACGGCACCAGCCAGCCAAGGCGCAAAAAATTGCGGATCAGGCCAAAGTAACTCTCAGAGATAAAGTCCTGCAGTGGTTGCCGATCTCCTTTTATCTTCTGCCACAGCGGCCAGAAACTCTCCGGCATAGAATAGTTATAATGGACACCAGCGACAGACTGCATCATGCTGCCGTAGCGGTTTTTTAACCCTTGACGATAAAGGGTTTTCAGTTTGCCGAGATTGGAATCACCATACCGTGCCAGCGCAATATCATCTTCTGCTTCAACCGTGCAGGGCATGCTGACCGGCCAGAGCAACTCCTCACCGAGATGGTGATAGACATGATGATGAATGTCAGATAAAACCTCAAGGGTCTCTTCAGCCTCGGTGCCCACTGGCGTGATAAACTCCATCTGCGCTTCGGCATAATCGGTTGTTATGTACGGATGTGTCAGCGCCGAGCCGAGGGACGCCGGATGGGCTGTTTCGGCCAGACGGGCGCCGGAGTCGACACGCAACGACTCTTTTTCGATCCCGCGGCGAATCCCCTTTAATGCAGCCGAGAACTGCGGACGAGAGAGTGATTTTAGCGTATCCTGCAATGATAGTTTCATAGTTAAACCCTTGCTATGCCTTGCCTTTTAGCCAGCGTCCGCTCGATACTGTCCATAAGTTTCCCGCTGATATTGATATCAAAAGCGGCCTCGATCTCGCGAATGCAGGTCGGACTGGTAACATTGATCTCGGTCAGTTTGTCGCCGATCACATCGAGACCGACAAAGTAGAGACCTTTTTCCTTTAGCACCGGAGCTACGGCCTTGGCGATGCGCCAGTCACTCTCGGTCAAGGCTCTGGCTTCACCGCGGCCGCCAGCGGCCAAGTTGCCACGTGTTTCTCCGTCAGCCGGAATCCGGGCCAGGCAGTAGGGGATCGGTTCGCCATCGACCACCAGAATTCGTTTGTCGCCCGTGCTGATTTCCGGGATGAACTTCTGCGCCATGGCATAACGGCTTCCATATTGCGTCAGGGTCTCGATGATAACGCTCAAGTTCTTGTCCCCAGGTTTGATGTGAAAAACCAAGGTGCCACCCATGCCGTCGAGAGGTTTGAGAATAATATCCTGCTGTTCGATATAAAACTGGCGCAGCTTGTCAGGGCTGCTGCTGACCAAGGTTTCGGGCGTCAGTTCGGCAAACCAGGCGGTAAAGAGTTTCTCGTTGGCATCGCGCAGACTTTGCGGGTTGTTTATAATCAACGTCCCCTCGACCTCAGCCCGTTCCAGCATATAGGTGGCGTAGATAAACTCGGTATCAAAAGGCGGATCCTTGCGCATCAGGATCACATCCAGTGCGGCCAGCGGCGTGTCCAACTGCTCACCGAACTGGTACCAATTATCGGCATTCTGCTGCACCTGCAGAGGTTTCATCGTGGCGTGGGCCTGACCATTTTGCAGATAAAGATCCTGCATCTCCATGTAGTAGAGCTGGTAACCGCGCGCCTGGGCTTCCAGTAGCATAGCCAGACTGCTGTCCTTGTTGACATTGATCTTCCCGATAGGGTCCATCACGATACCGAGTTTAATATTCACAAGCCATCTCCCACACACAGCGTTCGGTGCCGTGGTGTCTATTAACGGTTATCTATGCTCAGTCAGCCACTGCTCAATGGAACCGCCCTGGAGGAAATTGGGGTGAAAACGCAGGTGAGCCTCGACAAAACTGGCGATAAAGTAATAACTGTGATCGTAACCGTCCTGCTAACGATACACAAGCGGATAGCCATTCAACGGCGAGTGAATAGAAAAGAACCTGAATGATTCAACCTGGAAGTTAATTCTTGAACCTAAGAAATATTGAAACTCCATAATCCATTCCTGTTAGATATCCACAATAGCTGATAACCTTCCTGTGTCAGAATAGATGTCTCCTCCCCAGAAAGGATAAAACGATGACAACCTCAAATATCCTCATTGAATATCGAGACCAGGTCGCCTGCGTCACCATCAATCGTCCCGACGCTCTGAATGCCCTTAACCAGGCTACGGTAGCGGAATTGACCTCTACGCTCAGAACCTTGGGAGCCTCATCAGAGGCCAAAGTGATCATCCTCACCGGACAGGGGGAGAAAGCTTTTTGTGCCGGGGGCGACATTACCTTTATGCGCAATTTGGGCCCCGCTGGAGCGCGAGAGGTGGCGTTAACTGCGGATGAATTGTTTCGAACCATCGAAGAGTCGCCGCGGGTGGTGATAGCTGCCATTAACGGTTATGCCTTGGGCGGTGGCTGTGAACTGGCTATGGCTTGTGATTTGCGCGTGGCAGCAGAAGGGGCACAATTGGGACAACCTGAGATCAATCTGGGGATAATACCCGGTTGGGGTGGTACCCAACGGCTACCGCGTCTCATCGGTATCAGTCGGGCCAAAAAGCTGATATTTACCGGCGAACGGATCAGCGCCCAACAAGCGCTGGAGCTCGGACTGATCGATCAGGTGGTTCCTGCTGCAGACCTGCTTGAAGCCGCTCACGCTCTGGCGCAGACCATTGCCGCCAAACCCCAGACAGCGATCCGTATGATAAAACAGGCGATTAATCAGGGGGTGCAGATGGATTTGGATAAAGCCGTGCGTTTTGAAGCAGAACTGTTTGGAATGTGTTTCGCTACCAAAGACAAGCAGGAAGGAATTGATGCCTTTTTTGAAAAAAGACAACCGCAGTGGCAGGACTGCTGATTGTTGCAAACGTGAAGTTTTTTCAATAAAACCAGGAAATACCCATTCTCAACTCATCGGTTCTGACATTGTAATCCCGGATTACCTCGCCGTAACCGTAGAAAAACTGCAAGTAAAGAGTTGGGTTGAATGTTGTCCAGCGCTGGATTCTATATTGTAACCCTACAGTAGCATTGCCTTTATCAAAGGGAATGCCATGGTCGCCGGAGCGGAAATTGAATTGAAAATCCAACCCATCACCTGATTGATGTCTGAGAATATTCTTCAGCCAAAACCCGAAATCCCACCAGCCGAGATACTCGTTAATATCTCTATTTTCTCTGCCCTTATAGAGGGTTACCGGCCAGATATGGGCATACCAGAGCAAATCCATATCGGATACTTTCGTGGTCTGCAAAAATCGGACAAACAAACGGTCCCATGATCGCGCATTCTCCCCCGAGGTACCGTTAGAGAGGTGCCAATAGCCGACATCAGCAGACAGAAACCACTTACTTTCCTTTACAAAGCGGTAAAAGAGCTCTGGCTGATAATTGTTGTCGTATGCTGGATTTTGATCTTCATAGATATCCCAAAGGATGAGGTTGGTGAAAGACCCATACAAGTCAGCCTTGGAGAAGAAACGATACTTGAAACTATACTGTAGTTTGAGGTCATTGCTGCCGATGATGGCGTAATTCGGCTTATGCATGGAAAAGGGAGTTTCGCGGTAATTCCGAAACACCCGCTGCTCAATTAAACGTAGACGTCTTTCTGCGTCTTCAGTTTCTGAATTTTGAGTTTCTGCGAAAACCGGCAGCGCCAGCAGAAACATGACGACGAGAAAAAAATAACTTGATTTATGAGTCTTACACATGGAAAACAACCCTCAGACCAAAGTGAAAAAATTGGGGCCAGCGAATTATAGATTACGTCACCACTCAGGACGATCGTCTATGTTTTCTGGCAGCAAAGAAAAACCCACGTATAGTATCTGTTAAATATTTTTGCGGCAATGTTATTCATTGCTCCACAAAACCATAAAGGATTTCACAGGATTTCTGTGGCAATACAATTTATGCAAAATAAAATAGCCCACACTATCGCAACTGATCTAAATCTGAATCCAACTCTTGTGAGTGCAGTTCTTGAACTGCTTGCCGGGGGTGCGACACTGCCATTTATCGCGCGCTATCGTAAAGAAGTCACCGGGAGTATGGATGAGCTGAACATTGCTGCGATCAGAGATACCAGGATCCGCATAGAAGAGCTGGAAAAGCGTCGTGAAGCCATAATCGCATCACTTGGTGAACGCGACCTTTATGCTGGGGAACCCAAACTACAGATTGATGCTGCAGCTACCCTTAAAGATCTCGAAGATATTTATCTGCCGCATAGGGTTAAACGCCGCACCCGTGCAACCGCTGCGCGCGAGCGGGGATTAGAGCCTCTGGCTCAGCTCATCTTGACTGGAACTGAGGATGCAACTCATGCGGCAAGCAAATTCATCAAGCCTGAAGTTGATGTCCACAGTGTAGAAGACGCCCTTGCCGGCGCGCGGGATATTGTGGCCGAACACATAAATGAAGACCCGGCCACGCGGGCTCTCATGCGCAAACTCTTTGTGGCAAGGGGGCAGATTGAAAGCAGTGTAGTTAAAAAGAACATAGAGCAGGCGCAAAAATTCAGCGATTATTTCGAATGGTCGGAAAAAGCCGCTGCCGCTCCCTCCCATCGTCTTCTGGCTATCCTGCGCGGTGAAACAGAGGGATTCTTGAAGGTTTCACTGCGTCCTCCTCAGGATGAAGCGATTACCGCACTACAGCGTCACGTCGGCTGCAACGACAAAAACAGGGCTCAACTTTGTACTGCCATTGAGGACTGCTATAAACGTCTATTGGCGCCATCCATGGAAACAGAGCTACGCGCCCAGCTTAAACAACAGGCTGATATAGAAGCCATACATGTTTTTCGTGAAAATGTACGTGAACTCCTTATGGCGCCACCTCTGGGTCAAAAAACAATCCTTGCGATTGATCCAGGTTTTCGCACTGGATGCAAGGTAGTTTGCCTCAACCAACAGGGAAAACTGATCCACCATGATGTTATTTATCCCTTTACCGGGGAGGGAAGGGCCGCGCAAGCACAAAAAACCATTCAGGATCTGGTTAAACGTTTTAATATAGAAGCCATTGCCATTGGCAACGGAACCGCTGGACGGGAGACCCAGAACTTTATTGCCGACTGTGCTCTGACTCCTGCACCGATTATTGTTCAGGTAAATGAGAGTGGTGCTTCGATCTATTCAGCGTCTGATATCGCACGTCAGGAATTTCCCGATCATGACATCACGGTGCGCGGTGCGGTTTCTATCGGCAGGCGCCTAGCCGATCCACTTGCCGAACTGGTTAAGCTTGATCCGAAATCGATCGGAGTAGGGCAGTATCAGCATGATGTGGATCAGACCGCGCTAAAAAACAGTCTGGACGACACCGTAGTTTCCTGCGTCAACCGTGTTGGGGTAGAATTGAACACCGCCAGCGCAGCGTTACTTGCATATGTATCGGGCCTGGGTCCGCAACTGGCGCAAAATATAGTTACCCATCGGGATGAGCATGGCCCCTTTACCAGTAAAGCTCAGTTAAAAAAGGTAAAGCGTCTTGGACCAAAGGCATTTGAGCAATCCGCTGGGTTTTTACGCATTTATAATGCTCCAAACCCCCTCGACCGCTCGGCCGTTCACCCCGAACGTTACAGTTTGGTAAAGCAGATATGTTCCGATAATGATACGAGCGTGGCCGAAATTATGCAGAGTAAGGGAAAACGTAGCTCGATAGGCCTGCAAAAATACTGCAGTAGCGATATCGGCCTGCCGACGCTCACAGATATTATGCATGAGCTTGCCAAGCCAGGGCGGGATCCGCGCGCACAGTTCGAGGTGTTCTCGTTCGCAGCGGGAATCGAAAAAATAGGCGATTTATATGCCGGGCTTAGTTTGCCGGGAATCGTGACCAATGTGACCAACTTTGGGGCTTTTATCGATATTGGCGTTCATCAGGATGGGCTTGCTCATATCAGTCAGCTGGCGGAAGGGTTCGTGAAAGACCCCGCAAACGTGGTCAAGGTGGGACAAAAAGTAATTGTGCGTGTAATCGAAGTAGATGAAAAACGTAAACGCATCGGCCTCTCTCTGAAAAAAGGGTAGGCGCAGGGGCTGAGCCAGCAGACCAATGCGTTTACGTTAAAATTCAGATGTTTTTCAATAGCGCCAGTTGACTAGAAGCATCATGGGAGCTAACTGTTCCGGCATTCCTCCAAACCAGTATACGTTATTTTTTATGACATTTATCAGCCCGATCTGAAGCCCTTTATCTACATTTTCGGCGTAGTTTATTATCCCCAGTTGCACCCCATGCAGTTCATTGGCGTGGTTAAACCCAGCCAACTCAACCCCCGACATGCGCCCAGAACAGTAGTTAGCAAACCACGCAATCTTTGCACCGGAATAATTCTCGGAGTAGTTAGCCACAAGCCCCAGGCTCACCCCTGAACTCGTTCCGCTTGAGCCGTTTATAATGCCCAAAGCCAGGGCGCGTTGCGGGTTTTCTCCCCAGATATTGAGGGTTACGCCGTCTATTCTGGTTGTGCTCGAATGGATGGCTATATCAGGTGTCAGGCTGAGTTGAAATGGTGCTACATCTGCCTGTACGTGGGTTGCCATACCTGTAATACAAAAAATAATCGCCAATACCGCCGCAAGTGCTGTTCCTTTAGTCATTAGTCTCTCCATGTCGCTAGTCTCTCATTCATAGGGGTCTCTCTAGTTCATACCAATCAGCCTTTTCATTCCATAGCATGCCATAAAATATTTTTTATGCCTCCATCCCTTGCCTTTGTTGAGCCTGTATCGGTATTATCGCTCGAATGTTCGGCATAGCAAGTCAACAACGTTTTAAATGTTGACCTGCGAAGTTGGCTCTTTAATTATATATGGGAATGGATCATTTAGCATTATGGACAACTTCAGACATGATTTCAACTCCATTGCCCAGTGCGGAATCTTGGCTAATGGTGGGCTTACACGTCTTGCCTTAAGTCCACCGGATCAAGAAGCCCGCGCATATCTCATTAAAATAATGCGGGAAGAGGGGCTCAAAGTACATATAGACGCCGCAGGCAATATCCATGGATTGCTCGAAGGAAGAAATCCGGAACTGGCTGCGGTAGCTATTGGCTCTCATCTGGATTCTGTCCCCCAAGGTGGACATTACGATGGAGTGATTGGAGTACTGGCCGGGATTGAAGTGGCTAGGCGCCTGAAATCTGCCGACTTACATCCGCTGCGGTCTTTAAAGATCGTCAATTTTAGCGCCGAAGAATCCAGCCGTTTCGGGGTGGCAACTTTAGGAAGCAAGGCCATTACAGGCAAAATTACTACTGAGGAACTCAAACAGATCACTGACAATGAAGGTACTAGTTTTTACACCGCACTGCAGCAAAGTGGCTGTGATATAGATGCCCTTACACATGAGGTGATAGGCAAGGATGATATTTACGCTTTCCTGGAACTTCATATAGAACAGGGAGGGATTCTAGAGCGGAAGAATATAGATATCGGTCTGGTGACAGCCATTGCGGCGCCGAGCAGGTTTGACCTTACCCTTACTGGGCGCAGTGATCACTCTGGAAATACCCCCATGCATATGCGCCGCGATGCCTTGGCTGGCGCTGCGGAAGTTGTCTTGGCGGTAGAAGATATTGCGTGCAATTCAGGTGTGTCCGGAGTAGGAACCGTTGGGGTGCTAAAGGTTGAGCCCGGTGCCATGAATGTGGTACCTGGTAGGGTTCATTTACAAATTGATATACGTGACACCAGCATGGAAGCAAAAAACCATGCTGTGGCTGAACTGCAGCGTAGAATTGAGCTCATTGCGCAGAAACGAAACCTTGGTATCAGCATCAAAATGCTGTGTAATGATGAGCCCATAACTCTAGACTCGACCTTGCGCAAGCGTATACAGCATCTGGCCTGTACCATGAATATCACCACCATGGAGATGATTAGCGGCGCTGGCCACGATGCCATGCATTTTGCCGCCATAGCGCCCACCGCACTGCTGTTTATCCCCAGCATCGAAGGGATAAGTCATAACATAAACGAACAAAGCTCTTTTGAGGCAATTGCAAAAGGTATAGAGCTGCTTTATGCCTGCGTACAAGATTTAACTGCAGCATGACCCTTACGCCAAGCACTAGTTTCACCTCTACCATCAGCATTAGCAACTGCCACGAGGGAAAAACATGAAATACGCAAAACTGCACGCAAACCCAAAACTTCTCACAGCCGTAGATTCAGCAGCACTGCAGGGTTTTTACGGATCTAGGCATCCTGCGATTATTTCGGAGGTAATTTCCACCTTATCCGAAGAGGAGATCTGGGCATTAATCCAACGTGCTGACAAACATCTACGTGCTGAAATCTTCAGCCATCTCGACGAAGATCAGCAGATCAGCATAGTTGGAACATTGAACTCCAGAGATGTTGCAAGCCTTATGACCGACATGCCCCCGGATAAGCGTACTGACCTGTTCAAGGAATTGCCCGAGGCCCTGCAAGAATCGGTTTTGCCAGCTTTGGCGCAAGCCGAGCGTGAGGATATTCGGTCTCTGTCAGCGCACGAAGAGGGTACGGCCGGCGCGGTCATGACCTCCGCCTATGCGACATTATCCCCGGAATTAACTACAGCGCAGGCCATCGAGCGTCTCCGAGAAGTCGCGCCTGACAGCGAGATGATCTATTATGCATACGTGTTGGGTGAACAGCGGCAACTTTTGGGTTTTGTATCGCTGAAAAAACTGATTCTGGCGCAACGCTCAGCCCGGGTAGATGAAATCATGCATACGGGAGTTATTTTTGCACGGGTTGAGGATGATCAGGAAGAGGTGGCCCGCAAAATCCAGAAATACGATTTACTCGCCTTGCCAGTTATCAACGCCCAAAATGCTCTTGTAGGGATAGTCACCCATGACGACGCCATGGACATTATGACCCAGGAACACACCGAGGATATGGAAAAATTCATGGGAATCGGTGGTGCCCACGAGGATGCAGCCTATATAAAAACAGGCGTATGGGGACATTTCAGAAATAGATACCCATGGGTGGTGGCACTGGCAATGCTGGGTTTGGTGTCAGGTTTTATTGTGCAGCGTTTTGAAGGCCTGTTGTTGCAATTTGCCATTCTGGCAATGTTTATGCCCATGCTGGCCGATACCGGCGGCAATACTGGTAGTCAATCCGCTACTCTAGTGGTTCGAGCATTGGCTCTCAAAGAAATTACCTCCAAAGACGTGTTACGCATTCTGGGCAAAGAACTCCAGGTTGCTCTGTTGTTAGCAGTACTCCTTGGGGCAATCGCGTTTGGACGGGTATTCTTTTTTGGCGGAGGATCGTCCATGCCCGAGGGGTTTTCATTGCTTCGAATTGCCAGCGCTATCTCGCTTGCATTGGGATTACAAGTGGTCACATCTACCTTGATAGGAGCCTTATTACCTCTGGGCGCTGCCAAAATGAAATTAGACCCGGCAGTGGTAGCAAGCCCAGCGTTGACCACCATTGTAGATATCACTGGATTGATGATTTACTTTACGATAGCCAAACTGATGATAGGGGGGTTATGACTCCCAGCGCACAAATTCCCTTAAATTTCAGCGTCAATAATTCAGAGACACCAAAGTTTACATAATACATATTATGCGACGTTACGTATTTTATTCCGTAGACTTAGGAACTAGAATGTTTAAACTATATGACTGTCGTCGGGTTATGCAAAACTATGGAGGTTTTTTTGGCTGAGCAGACACAGGAAGAAGTTTTACACGTTGTGTTGCAGTCGGCAGAACTGCCTACATTGTCCAATGTAGCGTCACGTCTGATCACCATAACGTCCCAGGAAGACACCACGATCAATGACATTGCCTCCCTCATCTCCAAAGATGTGTCATTGTCAACTAAGCTCTTGCGCGTAGTCAATTCCGCTTTTTATAGTTTCCCACAGCAAATAGGCACTATTCATCAGGCTGCATCTATTCTAGGCACTAATGCGGTGCGCAGCTTGGTTCTGTCCTTTTCCTTCTTGAAGCCAGAACAGACAAAATCCACCACTTTTGATTACGCACAATTCTGGGAAAACTCCCTGTTTGAAGCAGTTACCGCACGAATGCTTATGACCGCCATTAAAACCGAAGACGCGGAGGAAGGTTTTATCGCCAGCCTACTCCAAAATTTGGGCACTATGATCTTGGCGCGCGCCTTTCCAGCTCAATTCCTCAAGGTGGAGAATATGCTGGAAGTCGCGGACTCCACGACAAAACTTACAGATCTGGAAAAACAAATAATCGGTGCAGACCACACCTATATTGGCAGTGAAATTGTTAAAAAATGGGGCTTTCCCGAGACCCTTATCGCTCCTATTGAGTATCATCATGCTCCGCATAAATATCCTGGAGAATCAAAAAAAATTAAACTTTTGTGCCAAGTGGTCCACTTGTCCGACATGCTATCCAAAGCACGCCGCTCAAAAAGCCCTGAAGAGCATGTTATCGAGTTTCGTAAGCGAGCCAAACAAAAGCTTGGCCTAAGTGACTCTATGCTTGAGAAATTGCTGGACAAAGTACATACCGAAGTTGAGGAGACCGCTAAATTTTTCAATCTCAAAATTGCGCCCCAAAAATCTATCGCTGAAATTTTACAGATCGCTAATGCTGAGTTGAGCGTTTTAAACCTAAGCTACGAACAAATGAATCGCTCCTTGGTGGAAAAAACTGTGAAGCTTGAGCTGTTGACTAAAGAACTGGAAAAGAAAAACGAATTTCTTGAAAAACTGGCTAACATCGATGGCTTGACCGAAGCTTACAATCACCGCTTTTTCCAGATTTTTTTAGATAAAGAGATTAAGCGCGCGGACCGCAATGAAAGTAATATCAGCGTGATTATGATCGACATAGACAACTTTAAACCATTTAATGACAGGTATGGGCATCAGATTGGCGATCAGGTACTTATTCAGTTTTCTAAGCTATTTCGCGATTCTATCCGTGAATATGATCTGTTTGCACGTTATGGCGGGGAAGAATTTATCTTGATCTTGCCGGATACCGCATTAAAACAGGCAGGTGAAGTAGCTGAAAAGTTATGCACTATGATAGCTGGGCACACCTTCACGCATGAGTATGAAAACTACCATATAACTGCCAGCTTTGGAGTTGCTTCCATCAACCCCGCCGCTGACGATTTTGGCAAAAACGAACTTATTTCTCGGGCAGATAACGCTCTATATGAGTCAAAAAAGAAAGGCCGCAATGCCGTAACTATTCACTGTGGCAAGAAAAAGTGGTTTGGACGTTGATCTCAAACCTAAAGTTTCACCTCTAGTGTGCCGATACCACATGTGTAGTATACACATATCCAAGTCAACCCACGGAAGGGAGCGTAGACATGGCACAGATAATCACCAATACCAATCTTGATCAATTCCGAGCTGAAAGTCAGCGTGTGATGCAGCAAAATCGGCAGCACCAAGCCAGCAATGCTGGAGATAAGCCTGCTGAAGAATCAGCAAAACCGTATGCGGATAACGTTACCTTAGGGGAGTATCCCCCATCTACTGGCCTGTATCGTGCCGATATGAGCACCAGCGAAGATCCTCAACTCGCCCTTTTGCGTAGTCTGGTGTTGCAAATTTTTGAAGAGCAAGGTCTGGCGACTAAGCTATCCATCGGTGACACGAGTATAGACATTAAAAGCCTAACACCAGGACAGGCGCAGGAGTTGGTGGCTGAAGATGGATATTTCGGAGTAGAACAGACGTCAGAACGGATATTTCAAGGTGCCATCGGTATTGCCGGAGGTGATCCAGCTCGTCTTGATGCCATACTTAAAGGGGTAGAAAAAGGTTTTGCCGAAGCAGAAAAAGCCTTTGGAGGAGCCCTGCCGGAAATTTCCTATAAAACGCGGGATGCAGTGCTGGAAAAACTCAGCAACTGGGCGGAATCCAATAGCCCCAGCTAAACGGTGTAGTTAAGTCCCTGAGTCGAATTATTTAAGCGTAGATACCTGCCCCGGCCCGGTCTAGAATAGCCCGGCGCCGGACTTTATCGATTAGGGGCACAAACCCACGCATACCGTTGATGCTGTTACCAAGAAAATAGCGTTCGCGCTTTTTTATGTCATTGGGTAAAGATTCGATTCTGGCAAAGATAGAATCGTGTTGTAACAGCCAAGGGTACATTACTGCGTGAAGGCGTTCTTCGCCCTTCCCCCCTACACTTCCTTCTGTACCATCTTTCGAACCATTTCCCGCATCATCTTCTGTCCACTCAATTATCCCTTTTACCCACAGATACAGCTGTTTTTCAGCTACCCTTAAACATTCCATGGCATTATCCTGCATGGTGCTGTGAGCAAAGATCATCTTCTGCGGCTTCTGCGTCATCACACGCTGCAGTGATTCAAGGGCAACATCCAGATCAAATCGGGGCGGGGTTGCAGGACGCATATAAACCCCTCTAGGGGTATCAAGGCACACTCCGGCAACCTCTCCGGCCATAAGCAAGTCACCAAACATAAAACTTAAGTGATGTGCAGCATGCCCGGGCGTCTGCAGCACCGTAATTCCGATATCTTCAAGAACAGGGCGGTAGTGGATGCTTTGCTCTGGAACTGGGACAATTCCCCCATATTCCATGGCTACCTTACCCAATACCTTGAGCGAACCTTCCCACAGAGCCTGAGGCGCAAGCATGTGCTTAATCCCGACTGGGTGACAAATCACCTGCGCATCGGGGAAATGGCGCAACAGCTCCCCTGTCCCTCCAGCGTGATCAATATGGATATGGGTAAGTAAAATGTAGTCAAGTCGCTCTATTCCGTACTGCTGCAGAGCTTGCAGCAGTACGGGAATACTTGAGAGCGGGCCTGGATCAAGCACAAAACTTGCTGAGGTATCAGCATAAATCCAGGCGTTGATGAAATTGCGAAAACCTTCCAGCTTCGGCTGGTCGAGATAGACCTGATGAAAACAATTGTAGTCCATACAAAGCCCTATTTTCTTAGCTTAGGCAAAAAAACGGGAAAGCCTCTTGCTTATGCGCATTCCGAGAAACCGCAAGCATGGCATACGCAGCAACCACCTTCATGCTCCACCGGGCCGCCACATTCAGGACAGGCACCACCTTGGATGTTTTGACCTTCCATTTCCTCTTCGTACTGAACGTGCTGATGGATAGCTTTGGCCAGAGCATCGGCGCAGGAGGTAATTCTATTTGCACCAAATCCAGCGTGCTTATGGCATGATATCCCAATTAGTTGTTTTACCGCCTGCCGCGCCTGCACCCCACTACGCCACGCCAGAGAGACCAAACGCCCCAAGGCTTCACACTGCGATGCAGCACAGCCACCGGCTTTGCCCATGGTGGTAAAAACCTCAAACAACCCATGTTGATCTTCATTTATGGTTACGTAGAGAGGGCCGCAACCTGTCTCCATTTGATAAGTAGCGCCAGACAGTTTGCGTGGACGATTGCGCTTGCGGCTCAGTTTTCCGCTCTCCATGGGGATATTTATCCCTTCGGAGTCTTCTTTTTTGACCGACAATACCTGGTTGTCTCTGGATCCATCGCGGTAGATCGTAACCCCTTTACAGCCATTATCATAGGCCATCTGATATACGCTAGAGACATCATCGCGGGTGGCTGAATTACAGAAATTTACCGTCTTGGATACTGCATTATCCGTGTGGTTCTGAAACACCGCCTGCATTTTGATGTGATCTTCAGGGGTGATGTCGTGGGCAGTGACAAATATCCGACGAATATCTTCGGGGATCTGATCGAAATCTTTGATGGTGCCCTTTTCAGCGATCAGCTTCATCAATTCCAGTGAATAAAACCCGCGTTCACGCGCGACGCGCTCAAATAAGGGATTTACCTCGACCAAGATATCATTGTCCATTACTTGGCGTACGTATGACACTGCAAACAGAGGCTCCACGCCGCTGGAACTATTGGCAATAATAGAAATTGTTCCGGTAGGGGCAATGGTGGTGCAGGTAGCGTTGCGTATCTCTCCCATCCCACGCTGATCATAGGTACTCCCCTTGAAATTTGGAAACGCACCTCGTTCGGCGGCTAACTGTTTTGACGTAGCATGGGATTTTTCATTTATAAAGCCCATTACCCTATTACCCAGGGCGATAGCTTCTGTACTGTTGTAGGGGATCTGCAACAAGATCAGCATATCCGCCCAGCCCATGATACCTAACCCAATTTTGCGGTTGGCAAGGGACATGTCACGTATCTGCTCGATGGGGTAGTTATTGACATCAATGACGTTATCTAGAAAACGGGTGGCCAAAGTTATGGTCCGTTCAAGTTTATCCCAATCAACTTCACCCTCTTTGGTCACCATCTTACTCAGATTTATAGATCCAAGATTACACGACTCATAGGGCAACAAAGGCTGCTCGCCACAGGGGTTGGTACTTTCAATTTCTCCAATATGTGGGGTCGGATTGTCACGGTTGAGACGGTCGAGAAAAACAATACCGGGCTCGCCATTGTTCCACGCCAGATCAACGATATGATCAAACACCTTCGGTGCTGACATACGATCGACCTCTTCTCCTGTTCGGGGGTTTATGATGGCGTAGTCCTGATTGGATTTCACGGCCTCCATAAACTCTTCGGTAACCCCGACAGAGATATTGAAGTTGGTCAAGACATTCTGATCCCGCTTGCTCATGATGAAATCCATGATATCCGGATGATCAACCCGCAATATTCCCATATTGGCGCCACGTCTGGTGCCCCCTTGCTTGATGGTTTCAGTTGCTGTGTCAAATACATTCATAAATGACAGCGGTCCCGAAGAAACCCCCTTGGTGGACAGAACGACATCGTTGGCCGGGCGGATGCGGGAAAAAGAGAAGCCGGTGCCGCCACCGCTTTTGTGGATCAGCGCCGTATTCTTGACCGCTTCAAAAATACTCTCCATGGAATCTTCTACCGGCAGGACGAAACATGCGGACAGTTGCCCCAATTCACGTCCTGCGTTCATCAGGGTTGGTGAGTTGGGCAAGAATTCAAGGTTGGTCATCATGGAGTAAAACTTAGAGCTGATCTCTGCTACATCATGTTCGGCATAATTTGCTTCCGCCTGAGCAATGGCATCAGCTACACGTTGAAACATGTTAGCCGGTGTTTCCAGAGCCCTCCCTTCCTCATCGCGCTTGAGATAGCGCCGCTCAAGAACGGTAAGTGCGTTTTTGGTCAGTGAAATAGCATCTGAACTGCGGTACTCTGTCATTACGGTTGATCCTTTAATTTTATATTTAGAAATCTAACGGGCGAAACTGATAATTGATGCGCATAAAACTAGGATGCACACCAGGACTCAGGATGCACTCAACATAGTCGACCACCCTACTGACACCACATGCGGTGGTAGGGGAGAATTTAAACCACAACATGTCGTAGAGTCAACCTTCTTTGCATAAAACATTTGTAAAACGGATATCTGTGTATTGCGAGCCTTATACCGACCAGTACAGACCACTTTTGAGCTATTTCCGGTGCATTTCTTTCCCATTGCCTTTGTAGTGGATGAGGTGATATTTTGGCGCGAGCTTCTTGCCCGCAGCATTATATCTCGCGCTTAGCAATTGCTTGTAACTCAAATGTCTTTAGCCTCACGCTCTCTAGTTAACATTAATTCAAACTCTAGGATTGCCCTTGTCTATCTATCTTGACAATGCTGCTACCTCGTTTCCCAAGCCTGAATCTGTGTATACACAGCAGGATTATATCGCTAGAAACTTTGGGGCTAACCCCGGTCGTGGCAGTTACGGAATTGCCCGCATTGCGGCTCAAACCATGGCGGCCACCCGCGAGGCGATCGCGGATTTCTTCAATATTTCTTCCAGCTCTCGTATTGCCTTTACCTTAAATGCAACCCAAGGAATCAATACTGCCCTGTCCGGCCTGCTGGAACCGGGACATAGAGTAGTCACTACGAGCATGGAGCATAACGCCGTAGTCAGACCTTTGCACTACCTACAACACCACGGGGTTGAGGTGTTCAAGGTAACCGCCGACTCCCAAGGGCTGGTTACTCCCGAGTCTATATTTAGTGCCTGCAGTGGTGCCACCACTAAACTGGTGATAATGACCCACTGTTCCAACGTGACAGGAACTGTTCAGCCCATAGCTGAAGTTGGCAGATTCTGCCACGAGCACGATATTATATTTATGCTGGATGCGGCGCAAAGTGCAGGAGTGCTCCCTATAGATGTCGATGCTATGCACATTGACATCCTTGTCGCTCCGGGGCATAAGGGCCTGTTGGGGCCACAGGGAACTGGGTTCATCTACGTAAGAGACGGTCTCGCAATAAAACCCCTCACCCGGGGGGGCACTGGTAACTTGTCCAGTGAAGCGCAGCAGCCATCTAAAATGCCGGAATTGCTGGAAAGTGGCACCTACAACACCGCTGCTCTAGCTGGGCTCAAAGCAGGGTTAGAGTACATTCTTCAAAGAGGAATGGATAACATCCGCGCGCATGAACAGGGACTGCTCCTATTGCTGTGGGATGGGCTGGGTGCAATCCCTGGAGTACGGCGTTATGGACCTGAACCAGGGCCTAAACATTCCGGCTTGGTATCCTTTACCTTGGACAACCACACCACTGCTGAAATAGGTTTTATTCTCGACCAGCACTTTAATATTGGGGTACGCACCGGTCTGCATTGTGCACCGGATGCACACCGAACCATCGGTACCTTCCCTGATGGAACGGTACGGGTCAGCCCCGGCTGCTTTAATACTGAGCAGCACATACATACACTTATTCAAGCGATTAAGAGCATTACCTCATAGCCATTTTAACCACCTAAGAGCGGAGAGAATATGCCAAAAAAATTCATACTCGATACCAACGTCCTCCTGCACGACGCACGGGCCATGTATAAGTTTGACGACAACGAGGTTGTTATCCCCATCACTGTCATTGAAGAAATTGATACTTTCAAAAAGGATCTCAATGAAATTGGGCGTAACGCGCGCCAGGTTTCACGTCAGCTGGACAAATTGCGCCAGACCAACAGCCTCATCAAGGGGGTACCGCTGGAGAGTGGTGGCAGTGTAAGGGTTGTTTTGTTTGCAAAAGACTACGCAGACAAACTCCCCCCCGGATTAAGGATCGAGCGTGCAGACAACCGTATTCTTGCTATTGCCGCAGCCGAGATGGAAAACAGTACCGATTCTGTGATTTTTGTCACTAAAGACACCAACTTGCGCATTAAAGCCGATGCTATGGGGCTCATTGCTCAGGACTATGAATCAGACAAGGTCTCCATCGACGAGCTCTACTCAGGTACTACCGAGTTGGAGGTCCCTGCGACAGAAGTTGATCGTTTTTACGGACAGGGTTACCTTGATTTTGAAAATGAGGCTACTGAAACCAAGCGCAGCCTATATCCCAATGAGTGCGTCACTCTGATCGATGCTGGAAACCCATCACACACCGCCTTGTGCAGATATCACGCCGCGAAGAAACGTCTGCTGCCTCTGTACAAACCGAGCAAAGAGGGAATCTGGGGCATTCAAGCACGCAACAGAGAACAGCACTTTGTGTTGGATATTCTTTTAGATACCGATATCCAACTGGTTACTCTAGTGGGCAAAGCGGGTACCGGTAAAACCTTGCTTGCCATTGCTGCGGGGCTGCAACTTGTTGCCGATGACAACCGATACAGCCGTTTACTTATTTCGCGTCCAGTATTCCCCATGGGGCGTGATTTGGGCTTTCTACCCG
>Ga0265295_1001942_pt1 | contig 34611 bp, 33 predicted proteins | sample Munlansysbiofilm_FD_192503 | JGI IMG/M metagenome (GOLD analysis project Ga0265295, IMG submission 192503) | Leachate microbial communities from a municipal landfill in Southern Ontario, Canada - Methane capture system biofilm | ecosystem: Engineered > Solid waste > Landfill > Unclassified ... | reverse complement strand
GATCTATGGACAAAGCTGCACTAGAACTTATCAAAAATGAGACTATTACACTTTTGGAAAACTTTGGTTTTACTACAAGTAGTAGCGGAAAATATCTACCTTGGGAAGTTGAGGTTAGCCCACTACATGATATACTTCTTGATGAGTATAAAAAAACATTTCCTAACTCCAAACTATATGCTATACATGCAGGACTAGAGTGTGCGGTACTAAAAGATAAATATCCTCATATTCAAATGGCATCTATTGGTCCAAATATTTACTATCCTCACTCTTTTGATGAGCATGTAGAAATAGAATCTATCGATAAAGTTTTTCATTTATTAAAAACAACTATCAAAAGATTAGTTGAAGATTAACCAAAATTGTGTTAAAATAGTCCCTTATTTACACAAAGAGGCTTATTTATGACACATGAATTGTACTTGCAAAAAGTTTTACTTGCTTCCAAATGGGCTTATGCTTATTATGTACTTGATGAACCTATTGCTAGTGATGAAGAGTATGACAAACTATATAAAGAACTTTTATCATATGAAGAGTCAAATCCAAATCAAATATCACCCTCTTCACCTACTCAAAGATTAGGTGGGGAGATACTTGATGGTTTTAAAAAGGCATCTCATTTATCAAAAATGTGGTCTCAAGAAGATGTTTTTAACTTTGATGAGCTTAAAGAGTGGGAAAAAAGAGCTAAAAAATCAAGTAGTTTTTTAGAGTTTTTTTGTGAACCAAAGTTTGATGGAGCTAGTTTAAATATCATCTATGAAAATGGTAAACTAAAACAAGCTATTACTAGAGGAGATGGGCAAGTTGGAGAAGATGTCACAAATAATATCCTTACAATTCACTCAATACCACTTGAAATACCATATTTAGAAACTATAGAAATTAGAGGTGAGATTGTTATCAAAAAAGATGACTTTGAACAAATCAATATCCAAAGAATAGCCAATAATGAAGCACCTTTTGCCAATCCACGTAATGCTGCTGCTGGGAGTTTGAGACAATTAGATCCTAAAATAACAGCAAAAAGAAAACTTTTCTTTTATCCATGGGGTGTTGGATATAACACCCTAAATCATAAATCTTTTTATGAGCAGATGGATTTTATAAGAGGACTTGGATTTTTAAACCCACCTATGACAAAACTATGTAGCACTATAGAAGAGGTAGAAGAGTTTTATAAGCAGATGGTAAAACAAAGAGATGATATAGCTATGATGCTTGATGGTATGGTTATCAAAATAGACTCAATAGCTACTTGTGAAGATCTTGGATATACTATCAAGCACCCTAGATGGTCGTGTGCATATAAGTTTGAAGCGGTAGAAAAAACCACTATCTTAAAAGATGTAATACTTCAAGTTGGTAGAACTGGTGTAGTTACTCCTGTAGCTGTAGTTGAGGCCGTAGATATAGATGGAGTGGTAGTTGAAAGGGCTACTTTACATAACTTTGATGAGATAAATAGACTTGATATTAAAATAGGTGATTATATTACTATTATAAGAAGTGGTGATGTTATACCAAAAATAATAAAAGTCTTTACAGATAGAAGAGATGGAAAACAACAAGAGATTATTAGACCTATAAACTGTCCTGATTGTGGCAAAGAGCTACTTGATGAGGGGATACTTCTAAAGTGTCAAAACCTAAGATGTCCTTCAAGAGTGGTAAACTCCATAATACACTTTGCTAGTAAAGGTGGTATGAATATAGATGGACTTGGTAATAAAATAGTAGAATTTCTTTATAAAGAGGGTAAAATATCTGATATATTGGATCTATACTCTTTAAAATATGAAGATTTAGAAGGCTTAGAAGGATTTAAAGATAAAAAAATAAACAATCTTTTAAATGCAATAAACTCTACTATAAATACTACTCCTTGTAGCAAGGTTATCAATGCTTTAGGTATAGAGCTTATAGGTGAAGTTGCAAGTAAAGAGATATGCAAAAGATTTGGATTGGATTTTATAAATGCTAGTTATGATGATCTGATATCAATCAATGGATTTGGTAATGAGATGGCAAATAGCATTTTAGAGTTTGTTAGAGTCAATAAAGATGAGATTTTGCAACTTTTTGATATAATAAAGCCAACAGTGGAAGTTATAGCACAAAGAGGTGATTCTATTTTTAGTGGTAAGAGTGTAGTTATTACAGGAACTTTATCACAAAGTAGAGATATTATAAAAGCTATGCTAGAAAGCCATGGTGCCAAAGTAACATCAAGTGTATCTAAAAAAACAGATTTTTTAGTATGTGGTGTGGATGCTGGAAGTAAACTAGATAAAGCTTTAGAACTTGGTGTGGAAGTAGTCGATGAACTAAGACTAAAAGAGATGTTAAATTAAGGATTATTTATGAGATTTTTACTTATGGTTGTTGGATTTTTGATTTTGATGTTTGTTGGTACCTTTGTATTTTTATTTACCCCTATAGGAAACCCTATAGTAGCTGGAATTATAGAGTCTAAAATAGTAGAAAATACAAAATTAAATGCAAAATTTCAAAATTTCAAACTATCATGGGGACAAATCGATACAACTTTAGCTATGGATTCAAATACTATAGTTTTAGCTGGAGAGTACAATCTTTTTGCAAAATCTTTTGATTTAACATATAAAGTAAACTTAGATGATATAAAATCCTTTTCAGCTCTTTTAAATAAAGAGATATATGGGAAATTAAACCTAAAAGGTGATATCAAAGGAGATCTTCAAATAACCAAGATAACTGGACTAAGTGATATAGCATCTAGTAATACAAACTTTGAAGTAGAGCTAAAAGAGTTGTATCCTTCACAAATAACTGCATCTATACAAAATGCAAAACTTAGTGAGATATTAGCTATGATTGGTGAAAAACAATATGCAGATGCAACTATCAATATAGATACTCTAATAAAAGATTTTGATCCAAATAATCTTGATGGTTTAGTAAAAGCTGTACTTAGTAATGGTAAAGTAAATACGGCTCTTATTAAAAAAGAGTTTGATATAGATTTGCCAAATACTAATTTTACTCTACAAGCAGATGCACTTATGCAAGAAAACATTGAATATAATTTAGATTTTGACTCAAATTTAGCTAGAATATTTTCAAATGGACAAGTTAATCCAAAACTTTTGGCTGTAGATGCAAAATACAATATCAACATATCCGAACTTGGACTTTTTGCACCAATCATAAACTATCCATTAAAAGGTGCTATTAAAGCTAGTGGTAGCATAAATGGAGATGAAAAGAGTATGGACGTAGTACTTAAATCAGATATAGCAAAAAGTGATACATTAATAAAACTCAATCTAAAAGACTTTGAAGCAAATACAATCAATGGCAAGATAATAAATCTTGACTCAAAAACACTTTTTTCTATGCTATCTTTACCTAGTTATATTGATTCTAAAATAGATATTGATTTACTTGTAAATAGAGCAAAACTTGGTAAACTTGATGGGAAAATCAAAACATTTATAAACAAAGCTAGTTTTGTAAGCAAAACTATTAAAGATGAATTTGATATAGATCTACCTATAAATAATAAATTTGAAGCTATTATTAATACAGACTTAACACAAAATCTAGCAAAATCAAATATAGATTTTAAATCTACTATTGCTAACTTATCAACAAAAGAGTCTATAGTAAACTTAGAAGATATCTCTATAAAGAGTGATTATAGTCTAAATATAAGTGATTTGAATAATCTATATTTTATAACAAACCAAAAACTTTTAGGATCTATGATAATCAATGGTGATATATACAAAAAAGATGAGTCTTTAAAAGTCAATGCAAACTCCAAAACACTAGGTGGTGAGTTTTTGATGAATATGGTAAATGAAGATATTAAAGTGGATCTTAAATCTTTAGAAATAGGTCAAATATTAAAAATGCTTGATTATCAACAGTTTTTCTTAGGTAAAATCAATGGAGATATAAACTACAATACCCTAAAAGAAAGTGGCAAAGTAAATGCTGATTTTGCTGGTGGGCATTTTGCAAAAAACAATCTTACAACGATAATAGCTGGACTTACAGGTATAGATATATTAAAAGAGACTTTTTCAAAAGCTACACTAAATAGTACAATTAATAAAAATATTATAAATACAAATCTTGATATGAGTTCTAGTGTTATAGATATAAAAACACAAAATGCACTACTAGATACTCAAAATCAAACAATAGAAGCCTTACTTGAAATACAAGCTGCAAAATTACCACTTAAAGCAAAAATATCTGGAAAAACCAACTCTCCTAATATATCAGTTGAGGGGCAAGGTGCTATGGTAGAAAAAGCAAAAGAAAAAATCAACAAAGAGGTAGATAGAGCAATCAAAAAACATCTTGGAGATGAAGGAAAAAACTTATTAAAAGGACTTTTTAAATGATAAAACTTGGTATATTTGGTAATCCTGTAGAACACAGTAAATCACCACAAATGCAAAATAGTGCATTAAAATCTCTAGATTTAGATGGAGAATATGATAGGTATTTACTACTTGATGGAAGTAAAATCAAAGAAGAATTTTTAAATCTAAAACTAAATGGGGCAAATATCACAATACCTCACAAAGAAGAGGCTTATAAAAATGCTGATGAAGTAAGAGGGATAGCTAGTAAAATAGGAGCTGTTAATACTTATGTAAAAGAAAACGATAAAATCATAGGATACAACACAGATGCTCCAGGCTTTATGAAATCTATAGAAGAGTATGGAGAAATAACGCATGTATGTATCTTGGGTGCAGGTGGTACGGCTAGAGCATTGGCACTAGCATTTTTAGAAAATGGTACAGATGTAACAATCATCAACAGAACTAGAGTAGGAAGACTAGAGTTTTTTGAAGATCTTGGATGTAAATGTTATAGTCTAGAAGAGTTATATCTTATGCCTACAAGTAAATACCCATCTTGTGAGCTTATAGTAAATACAACAAGTGCTGGTTTAAATGATAACTTTTTGCCTATTCCTATTGTTATTTTAAAACAGATAATGAAACAAGCAACTTATGCGGTTGATTGTATATATGGGAAAGTAACTCCTTTTTTAAATATAGCAAAAGATCTAAATCTTACATATAAAGATGGTAAAGATATGTTACTTTTTCAAGGTGTACTAGCTTTGGAGCTTTTTTTAGGCAAGGAGTTGCCACAGTTTACTATTGAACAAATGAATAAATGCCTAGAATAATACTTTTTGTATTAATATTAGCTACTTTATCATTTGCCTATACAGATAAAAGAATAGATGAGTTTAAGTCTTTTTTAAACTCATTGGATAATAAAAACAGTATGGAAAAGATCAATATGGTGAATTTCTATTTTAACCAAATAGTTCAATCTTATGACTCTTATGAAAACAACACTGATGATATTTGGGATAGTGCTATTGATTTTATTATTCAAGGAAAAGGTGATTGTGAAGAGTTTGCTATAAGTAAATATGAAGTTCTAAAAAGAAAAGGTATTGATAAAGATAGACTTTTTTTAATGGTTGTTAGTGAGTATAGATGTGGACAAACACCTTGTCATTTGGTAACTGCTTATTATGAACAAGATCAAAATCCACTTATTTTAGATAATCTTAGTTTTAGAATATTGCCATTAAATCAAAGAAGTGATCTTCAACCTATTATGATATTTAACGATAAAGAGTCTTTTTGGATAGATAAGGAAGGCAAAAAAACAACTATTGTAGATACTCCCTTCCCACAAAGGATACGAGAGCTAGAACAAAAACTTGATGCTCAATTAAAAAAATATCAAATTAAACTCAAATAGGCTAATATGGATAGTTTATTTATTTTTTCTATTATATTTTTTATTTTTTCTTTAATAACTTCTAAATATAAGCAAAAAAAACGATTTAGAATAGTATTAGATCTTTTATTGATGATAGTTTTTACAACTGTTTCTATAGCTTATTATATATCAAACTATTTTACAGGTAAAGGAATAAATGAAAGTGTTATAACTACACTTACATTAGGGCTTGATGGAGCTGGTTATGAAGAGTATTTCAACCTTATTTTTATCTCATTTTTTACCTTTTTAATACTTTTTATAATGGCATTTTTCTATTATAGACATCTAAATAAAACTATTTTACCTAATCCAAATAAGATTAAGTTCTTTTTACATAATAGTTTTTTAATTTTAGCCTTTACTATAAATCCATTTTTTAAAGATATATATAATATGTACAATATATACAATACTAAACAAAGTGATGAGTTTTATAGATATTATCACACCCCAGTACTAAATAAAAAAGATGATTTTAAACAAAAAAATATAGTTTATATCTATGCTGAAAGTCTAGAAAAATCTTACTTTAATAAAAATATTTTTCCAAACTTAACTCCAAATTTAAGCTCTTTAATAGAAAAAAATGCTATTGAGTTTACAAATATTAACCAAGTATATGGAACTTGGTTTACAATAGCTGGTATAGTATCAAGCCAATGTGGAATACCTCTTTTTACCACTTCTCATGGTAACTCTATGCAAGGAATAGATAAGTTTTATCCAAAAGCAGTATGCTTAGGAGATATACTTAAACAAGATGGCTATTTTCTTAGTTTTGTACAAGGAGCAAGACTTAATTTTGGTGGAAAAAACAAATTCTTCACCACACATCAGTTTGATAGATTACAAGGCTTTGATGAGTATATAGATACTCTTGAAGATAGTAGCTATCAACACGGCTGGGGGCTTTATGATGATATAACTGTTGATAATATCTATAATGAATTTATAGAACTATCTAAAAAAGAAGATAAATTTGCCCTTTTTGCTCTAACTTTAGATACTCATCATCCAGATGGACATCTATCCAAATCTTGCCAAGATGACTTATATGGTGATGGATCAAACAGTATCCTAAACACCGTAAAATGCTCTGATAAGCTAATCTCTAATCTTATAAAACAAATTCAAAACTCCCCTTATGCAGATAATACTCTAATACTCTTAAGCTCAGATCATTTAGCTATGCGAAATACAGCTAGTGAGTTTTTGGATACTATAGACAATAGAAGAGGACTTTTTGTGGTTTTTGATCCAAGTAATAAGAGCTACAAAGAGATAAATAAAAATGGAACAATGTTTGATGTAGCTTCAACTCTTTTAGGCTTTGTTGGTATAGATACAGATCTGGGTTTTGGAAGAGATTTAAGCATAAAAAACTCTATTTTTGATGATTTTGATGATTTCGATCAAGCTATTCCTCAATTTAGGGATAATATTCTTGAGTTTTGGAGTTTTCCAAAACTACCAAAAACACTTAAACTAGATTTTGCAAATAACAAAATATATATTGGTAATAATCTATATAGTTTTCCTATCCTAATCAAAGTAAATCAAGATAATAGTATAGAGCCAATGTTTGAATTTGATGGATATATTCCTCTTTTTACAGAGTTTGCACATAATATGCAAGAAAATCAAAAATTTATATGGATAGATAGGTGTGAAAGATTAAATACTATATTTGAAGACTCTTTTAAAAGTGAGTATTGTATAGCACAAGGAATTTATAATAAAAGTCTATTTATAGATACTCTTAAAACAGATAGTTTTGATATAATTAGATTTGATTCAATAAAGTCATCAAATAATAGTATCTATCAAAATATCATATCAAATGCAGAAAAACTTATAAACAAAGAGGTGGTTAAATGAGTGATTATAAAACTAAAATCATAAAAGGTGTAGATTATTTATATATAGCGGTGTTGTTATTTATATTTTCATCTACTATTATATTAGGGGCATTTGTAGCTCCAGTTGTATTTAAAAGTCATCTTTATATAGATGTAGTTTTAAATAGATTTGATAATGGGCTTATAATGAGTGAAATTTTTAGAAGATTTGGTAATCTTTTAAGCTTTCTATTACTTTTAATAACTCTTTATCATGCTTATTATTATAAAAAATTTCTATCATCATATCTTACAATTATAGCTTTTTGTTTATTTGCTGTAAGTTCACTACTTTTTAACTTCTATTTTACTGAAGGAGTATTTGCTTTTATAGCTCAAGGTGAAGAGTGGATAAACAATAATATAGAGCTTTTTGAAGCTTTTCATAAAGCTAGTGAGATTGATTTTAGTATAATAATGTTTAGTGCTTTAGCACTTGTTATACTTAAGATTAGACAATGATTATATGCCATATGGTACTTAGCGTTGATTTGTATGATATAGATGGATTAAAGGGAAGACGAAAAATAGTAAACTCTATAAAAGATAGACTAAAACCCCTTAACCTTTCTCTACTTGATATAAGTGGATCATATTCCAAAGAAGCAGAACTAGCTCTTGTGTTTTTAGCTCCAAATCAAGCTTTTTCAGCTCAATATAGACAAAAAATTGAAGATATCTTAAATAGATATCTTCCTGAATATGAGTTTAATATTAGCTATGAAGAGATTTAATCTACAATTTAGCAAGACATAAACTCTTATTTATAGTCTTGCTAAAAAAACTTATGGTATAGGATAGTTTTCAACTACGAAATCTATATCCTTATCCCCTCTTCCACTTAAGTTTACAAGAATAGATTCTGTAGGATTTTCTTTTGCATATCTCATAGCAAAAGATAGTGCATGAGCTGATTCTAAGGCTGGTATAATACCTTCAAGTTGTGAAAGCTTATAAAATGCATCAATAGCTTCTTTATCACTACAAAGAGCTATATTTGTTCTTTTAATACTATATAAATAAGCATGTTCAGGTCCAACTGATGGATAATCTATACCACTTCCTATAGAGTGAACTGGTGCTGGGTTTCCATCGCTATCTTTTAGCATAATAGAGTTAAATCCATGCATAACGCCTTTGCTTCCATAACTCAAACTTGCACTATGCTCACCTATTTTATCACCTTTTCCAGCTGGTTCTACTGCATAGAGCTTGACTGGATCTTCTATAAAAGCACTAAATATCCCCATAGCATTGCTTCCACCACCAACACAAGCTGTTATAATATCTGGTAGTTTACCTGTCATCTCCATAAACTGCTCTTTAGCTTCAAAGCCTACTACACTTTGAAAATCTCTTACCATTTTAGGGAAAGGATGGGGACCTACTACTGAACCTATAGCAAAAAGCTGATTTTTGGTATCTTTTAGATATGCCTCAAAAGCACTATCAACTGCTTCTTTTAGAGTTTTGAGTCCATGTGTTACGGGTACTACTTTTGCTCCTAGGATTTTCATTCTTACTACATTTGGATGCTCTTTTGCAATATCAACCTCACCCATATGTATCTCACATTCAAGTCCAAAATAAGCTGCTGCTGTAGCAAGTGCTACACCGTGTTGCCCTGCTCCTGTTTCAGCTATAAGCTTCTTTTTACCTAAATATTTAGCCAATAAAGCTTCAGCCATACAATGGTTTAGTTTGTGAGCTCCTGTGTGGTTTAGATCCTCTCTTTTTAAATATATTTGCCCACCACCAACAAAGTCACTTAAGTTTTTACAATACGTAATAGGAGTTGGCCTACCTTGATAGTGCTTTCTTATCTTTTTAAGTTCACTTAAAAATTCATAAGATTTTGATAGTTTGTTATAAGCTTCGTTTATCTCTTTAAATGGTTCAATAAGTTGTGGTGGTATAAAAGCTCCCCCAAACTCTCCAAAAAATCCATCACTATCGGGAAATCTATCTAAATATGGCTTTTGCTTTTGCATAAAACTCCTTTTTATATCATAAATTATCTAAGAAATCATATCATAAATTGTTTTAAATCTTATCCAAGCAGATCATTTATAACACTTTGCCTTATAGTTGTCTCTATCTTTTTGCAACCTATTTTAAAAGCCTCTTTTTCACCTACTATATAACACATCTCTTTTGCTCTAGTAATAGCAGTATAAAGTAGCTTAGTATTGTGCATAATATAGTGTGAAAAGCTTATAGGAATCAAAGCTACATTATACTCCATACCTTGAGTTTTATGTATAGTTAAAGCATAAGCCAAAGATAAAAGATAATCCAAACTATCAAAATCATAAAAAACCACCATATCATCGTTTGGATATAAAACTATAAGCTTTTCATCATCAAAATCTATTTTAATAACAAGCCCTAATTGTCCATTGAATACTCTTTTTTCTATAAACTCACTAGAGCCATTTTTATACATACTCATAGTTTGCGTTTTCATATTTTCATTTTTAGTATGTATAACCTTGTCACCCAACTTATACTCATAACTTCTAGTCTCTTTACCTTTTGTTCTATTTGAATTAAATAGTTTTTGTAACTCTAAATTTAGATTTTCTGCACCTAAAATACCACCTTTCATAGGAGTAATCACCTGAAAAAGAGTCAAAAATTTGGCTATTTCTTTGTTTTGAATAAGAGTATATGCCTCTTTTAGATATTTGCTTCCAATTTGTAATATAGTAGATAAAATCTTGTTAGTATTTTCTTCTCTTAATAGAGCAAAATCACTACTATTGATAGAGTTTTTTACTTGGTAATAGTTTGCAATAGATACATCAAAAAATTTAAAATCATCATAATGTTTATCTTCAAAGTCTGGTAAAATAGCCTTTCTAATATCATTTGCTATCAAAGCTATTGCTTGATTTTCATTTTGTCTATAGATTTTGGTTAGTTTACAAATAGGTGCTAACTCAAATTTGATACAATCAGCCAAAATATTTCCTGCACCTATAGCTGGAAGTTGTCCATCATCACCAACTATTATAAATACACTATCTTCACTTATTTTGGATATAATTTGATAAAACATAATAGAATTTACCATAGATGCCTCATCAAGTAAGATAACTTTATATGGAAAATAATCTTTTTCTTTATGTGAGATTAACAGTGATTGTATAGTAGCACTTTTATATCCTGTAGTATCAGCTATTCTTTGACTTGCTATTCCACTAAGAGCTGTACATATAACCTCATCATATCCAACCACCTCTTCTAATAACTCTAGCACAGCTCTTGATGAAGTTGATTTACCAGTTCCTGCATAACCTATAAGTAAAATAGTATTATTACCTTCATTTATAAGCTTAACTGCCTTTTTTTGTTCATCACTTAGTTCAAATCCTAAAGTTTTTTGTTTTTTTTCTATATATTCATCAAGATTAGAGACTATTTTTTTCAAGGCTATATTTGAGACTCTTTTTTTAAAAAAATTAATAATCTTACTCTCTGCAAAATATAACATCTGTGGAGCATATCTATCTTCACTAGTTTGATAAAGTTCTTCTTTAGAGATAAGCCTATCTATAGCTTTTTCCAATAAAAAATCTATCTCTTTGCTTTTTTGAAACTCTAAAGCTTCATACATCAAAGTAAGAAGTTTATCTTTGGAAATAGAGCTATTTCCTTCATTTTCACAATACTCTTTTAGTGTAAAATTTATACATGATTCTATTCTAAAAGCAGATTGTTTATCTATACCTATACTTTGGGCTATTTCATCAGCTCTTTTAAAACCCACTCCTTTTATTTTAGTAAGCATATAAGGATTTTGTTTAAGCTTATCTATAAGATCTGGAACTTCACCAAATAGCTCATAAACTTTATTTATAAGTTTATTTGTAACACCAAATTTTGATAAAAATGAGCCTATTTCTCTTAGATGTGAATACTCTTTCCAAGAATCAACTATCATTTGAAGTTTTTTTTCTTTAATACCACTTATTTTAAGTAGCTCATTTGGTGAGTTTTCTATTATTTTTACAATTTCATCTTCATTATATTTTTCAAGTAGCTCTTTTGCTACATTTTTACCAACACCCTTTACTATCTTGGTTAAAAAGAAAAAAAGCTCTGATTCTTTTAGCTCTATCGTATCAAACTCAAATTGTATTCCATACTTTTTATGAGTATTAAAATTACCACTAAATATTAAATCCTCACCCACTAGCTTTTCTATATCTGTTTCAAAATACTTTCCACATACTTTTTGTCCATTTTCTAAAACAGCAATAACATAAGAGTTTTCTTCATTTTTATATAGAACTTTTTTTAAAACTCCACCTAGTCTTACTATCTCTTTAGCTTCAATATCCATCATCAAACTTTTTATTTTTGTGTTTTTCTTTTTTATAACTACTATTATTTTTATATTTTTCTAACAAATTAATCTCCTTTATGATTTTGGACTTATCTAAACTAAAATCTTCACTTTTACTATTAACAATATACAAAACAAGCTCTATAAGCTTTTCTTGCATATCACAATATGTGCTATATAGTTCTACTTTTGGAGTTTTTTTAAATTCTTGGTAAAACTTATCAACCTTTAAAGCAAAAGTTTCAAAATCAATATCTTCTGATTTTGCAAGTGAAAAGACTCTAGATATAAATTTATCTATAACCCTTATATATCTTATCCTAGCTGTTTTGTCATGCATTTTCATACTATATCTTCCAACTTTATATATCTATACTCACCCTCATTTAATCCATCTAATGTAAGCTTTCCTATTTGTAATCTATGAAGACTTACTACTTTATTGCCAACTGCTGCAAACATTCTTTTTACTTGATGATATCTTCCTTCATTGATAGTTAAATGTACTTTTGTATTATCTAATACCTTCATATTTGCTGGTAACAAAGGTTTTTCCTCACCATTTAACATCAAGCTCCCACTAGCAAATATCTCAACCTCATCACCTTTTAGTGGATATTGAAGGGTTACTTCATAAACTTTTTCTATTTTATTTTTAGGAGATGTAAGATAGTGATTTATCTTGCCATCATCACTAAAAAGTATAAGTCCACTAGTATCTATATCTAGTCTTCCTATAGTGCTTAGTTTTGGATTTCTTCTATTTAATCTCTCTTCAAGCAAAGAATAAACCAACATCCCACTATCACTATGTGAGCAGATATACCCCTTTGGTTTATATAAAGCTATAATAATACCCTGCAATGGATCTAAACTTTTTCCATCAAATTTCACTTTTTCATAAGAGTATTTTTTAGTTACATCCTTTATAACTTCATCTTCATAAGTTATAAGTCCCATTTTGGCAAAATAGACTATCTCTTTTCTTGAACCATAACCTAGGTTTGATAACATTTTATCTAAGCGCATAATAACCTTTACATTTTAATCAAATCTATTCTACCATAATTTAGATTTAAATATGAAAATATTGCACTTTGCAATATAAGGATTTGATTTATTTATAAAATTTATGTAAAATATAGAAAATCTATTAGGAGAGACATTTGATTTTACAAAACACCACTGTTTTAAATCAACAATCAAATCAAACACAACTAATAAATATAATAAACCAAAAATCAAATCCTATGCTTGATAGTATGTTACAAAATAGCTCCAATACTTCCAACTCAACTAATATAAATCAATTAAATCCTTTAGAGTTTTTAAAAACTATATTTCAAAGCATAAAAGATGGAGATAGTTCACAAAATGCTATTTTAGAGATGTTAAAAAGCAATTACAATATAAAAAATGGTATAAATTTTAGTGAAAATATTAAAGAACTCATTACTCTATTAAAGCAAATGCAAACATCAAATTCTCAAAATATCAATACATTGCTAACCCATATCAAAGATATAGAGCCTCAGATTTTACAAAACTCTCTTTTAAATAGTGGTATCTTTATGGAGTCCAATCTACTCAAAATGGCATTAGGAGATCCAAGGACTCAAGATATTACAAAAGATACTAAATCTATACTTTTACAACTAAAAAATGAGTTACAAACCCAACTATCCAAACAAGCACAAATAGAGCAATCATCAAAAAACCTACAAACAAACACTACTCAAAATCTTCTAAATCAAACTGAAAAACTAATAGCCCAAATAGAGTATTTCCAACTTCTATCTATTTATGGTAATGGAAACTATTTTTATTTGCCTTTTTATTGGGAAGAGCTTGTAGGGGGTACAATATATACCAAGTATGAAAAAAGTAAAACATATTGTGAGCTTGATTTAGAGTTACAAAGCTATGGGAATATCAAAGTTATGATATCACTTTATGGAAAAGAGAGTATAGATATCTCTTTTGGTGTAAAAAATCAAGAATTTAAAAGCAAACTTCAAGATAATCTAAAACTTTTAAGAATAGCTTTAAATAAAGCAGAGTTCAACCTAATGGGAATACAGATTATAGACTATAAAGAGCAGATCAAAAACCCATATAAGCAAAGCTCTACTACTAACTCCAATAACTCTTTGGGATTAAAAGTATGAATCCCAAAAATAAGCCACTTATCAAAAAAGCTGCTGCTTTAAACTATGAAATGGGAGTTGATAGTGCCCCTAAACTTATAGCCAAAGGACAAAAAGAAGTAGCCAATAAAATCATAGAAATAGCCAAAGCAAACAATATCCCTATAAAAGAAGACAAAGATTTAGTTGAGCTCTTATCCCAACTAGAACTAAACCAAGAGATACCAACCGAGCTTTACAAGGCTGTTGCAGAGATATTTAGCTTTATATATGGATTATCTCAAAAAAATTAGTTTTTATATCTAGATATCACTTTTCTTATATTTTCTATTCTTGTATTTTCACTAGGATGAGTAGATGTAAACTCTGAAATCTTTTTATCTCCTGCATTATTTTGCATCTTAACCCAAAAAGAAAGAGCCTTATCTATATCATATCCAGCTTTAAACATCAAATCTATTCCTATCTCATCAGCTTCAAGCTCTTGCATTCTACTATATGGCAAAATAACCCCATATGTTGCACCTAAACCATAGGCAATATTAAACATTTTTTGAGTATCTGAGTTTCCATTTCTTCCAAGAGCTATATTTGCAGCAACTCCAACTACTGTTGTTACCATACCAAGACTCATTCTCTCTGCTCCATGTCTAGCAATAGCATGTCCTATCTCATGAGATATTACAGTAGCTAGTTCATCATCATCTTCTGCTATTGATAAAATACCCGTATAAACTACTACTTTCCCTCCTGGTAAACAAAACGCATTTACCTCTTTGCTCTCAACTAAAGCAAACTCCCAGTTAAAATCATCTCTATTTGCTACATTTGCAATTCTTTGCCCAACATTTACAACTCTTTGGGTTTGAAGCATATCTTTGCTGACTTCCATCTCATTTAAAGCTTGTTTATAACTATCCTCTCCTAGTGCCATCTCTTGCTCTGTGGACATTAAAATAAGTTGAGTTCTATTGGTTACTGGAGCATTACTAACAGCACATCCAGTCATAAATATCAATAAAAACAATAAGCCTAAATATTTTCTCATCTTCATCCCTCCTTCAAGCTTAAATGCTATATAAACTCTAAAACAAAGCCTCTATCAAAACCACTATAATCTTGATAAAAATCATATTTACAATTATACATTAAAAACTCTTTAATAAGTTTTTCTTTTTGATCATATCCCATTTCGCAACAAAAATATCTTATTTTCCTATCATAACACTCTTTTATCATAGATTTAATCATCTCATCACCACTTTGGCCACCAAAAAGTGCCTCTTTTGGCTCATATTGTACGTTTTTTGGCAAATCAAAACTATTTGCTATATAAGGTGGATTTGAAATAAGCATATCAAAGCTACTATCATTTAACATACTAAACATATCTGATTGCTTAAACTCTATTTTATCTATAACACCTTTTTTTATAGCATTTTGTTTGGCCAAAGATAGAGCCTCTTGATTGATATCAACAGCAGTTATCTCTATTTTAGCTATTTTTTGAGCTAATAATATAGATATTATTCCACTTCCAACACCTACTTCTACTACTTTAGGAGAATCTATATTAGCCAATATCTCTATAGCTTTATCTACTAAAAGCTCTGTTTCTGGCCTAGGTATCAATACCCCTTGCCTTATATCAAACTCTTGAGAGTAAAAAGAGACTTTTTGAGTGATATACTCTAGTGGATATGCACTACTTCTTAGCTCTATAAGCTTATCTAACTCTAATATCTCCTCTTTAGTTAAAAGATAATCGTTATTTATATTTAACCATAAAAAATCTTTTTTTAAAATATATCCTAAGAGTATATATATCTCTTTTTGTGGTATATCTGTTATCTCTTTTAGTTTAGTTATATTGTTTTTTATAAACTCTTTAATTGTCATATATCCTACCTTATTAAATATAAAGCTATCTCATCAGATAAAAGATAGTCTTGATTATAAACTCTATTATTAGCAATATAAATCTTTTTTTGCTCTTGTAAAAGATCTAGTTTAGCTCTATTGCTATCTACAATAAGATCTATATCAAAACCAACTTCACATCTTAAACCTAGTAAAATTTTCTCTATTTGAATATCCTCTTTGCTTAGCTCTTCAAACTCTTTAAATAAAGGATTTTTTAAATACTCTTCTATTATTTTGGGTTTATAATATCGTTGATTTCCTACTCTTCCTACTGCTCCACATCCAACTCCAAGATACTCTTTATACTCCCAATATCCTCTATTGTGAATAGATTTATAATTATTATTTTTTGCAAAATTTGATATTTCATATTGAGTATATCCAAGAGTTTTAAGCATATCTATCACAAACCTAGCCAACTCTTCATTTTCTACACAAACCTCTTGCATATTCCAAAACTTTGTACCCTCTTCTAGTGTTAGTTGATAACTACTTATATGGTGAACACCAAGAGCAGCAGCTACCCTTAGATCCTCTTCAATTAACTCTTTGCTATCTATACTAATTCCATATATAATATCACAATTAACACTATTAAACCCTATACATATTGCATTTTGTATAGCACTTATAGCACTATTTTTATTATGATTCCTACCCAAAAATCTAAGCTTATCATTATTAAAACTCTGTACACCAAAACTAACCCTATTAGCTCCCAAAATATATAGTTTTTCTAGCCACTCTTTTGTTGCACTATTTGGATTTGCCTCTATTGTAATCTCTGTTGTATTAGTAATATAGTCCTTTAAAAGATTAAATATCTCTTCATAGAATTGTGCTTTTATACTACTAGGTGTTCCACCACCAATAAATATACTTTTTAGATGTTTTTGGTTATTTTTCAACTCAAATTCAAGTTCTTCACATAGTTTTTCAACATACTTTTCTTTAAGGTGATATTTATCAACATAAGAGTTAAATGAGCAGTAATAGCATTTGCTATCACAAAATGGAATATGTATATATAAAAGCAATTTTTAAACCCTCTTTTGGTAAAATTATAGCCTAATATTACTTTAAGTGATATGATTAGAAGGAAAATCAATAATTATGGAAGATAAAACTAAAAAGACAAAGAACTATAGACCAAATGTAGCAGCAATTATTATGTCTCCTAGATATCCTCACACTTGTGATGTTTTTATTGCATCAAGAACTGATATAGACGATGCTTGGCAGTTCCCACAAGGTGGTATAGATGAGGGAGAAAATGCAAAAGATGCATTATATAGAGAGTTAAGAGAAGAGATCGGTACAGATGAAATAGAAGTAATAGCAGAATATCCACAATGGGTTAGCTATGATTTCCCACCAGCAATTGCTGAAAAGATGAAACCATATGATGGACAAATACAAAAATATTTTTTAGTTAAACTTAAAATAGGGGCTAGAATCAACATAGATAAACATAAATTTGCAGAATTTAGCCAATATAAGTTTGTTCCTATTAAAAATATTTTTGAACATGTTACATATTTTAAAAGAACAGTATATAAACAGGTATTAAAACATTTTAGGAAAGAAGGATATATTTAATGTTAAAAGTCTTAAAATTTGGTGGTACAAGTGTTGGTACACTAGATAGAATAGCTAATGTTGCAAATATTATCAAAAAAATGGTAGATGAAGGTGATCAAGTTGTTGCGGTAGTTTCGGCTATGAGTGGAGAGACAAATAAACTTATAGAGTTTGCAGAATATTATAGCAAAACTCCAGAAGATAGAGAGCTTGATATGCTTCTTAGTACAGGAGAAAGAGTCACTTCTGCTTTACTAGCTATCAAGCTAAATGCTGATGGATATAAGGCTAGATCTATGAGTGGAAGAGAAGCTGGTATAGTAACAGATCACTCTCATACAAAAGCAAGAATAGAAGAGATAAATACAAACAATATGAAAAATGCACTATTAGATGGCAATGTCCTTATAGTAGCAGGTTTTCAAGGTGTAACAAATGATGGTAGAGTTACAACTTTAGGACGTGGTGGAAGTGATCTTAGTGCTGTAGCTATTGCTGGAGCTTTAAATGCTGATGTTTGCGAAATATATACAGATGTTGATGGTATCTATACAACAGATCCAAGAATAGTATCAAATGCAAAAAAACTAGATCGTATCTCTTATGATGAGATGTTAGAACTTGCTTCACTAGGAGCAAAGGTACTACAAAACAGATCAGTAGAGATGGCAAAAAAACTAAATGTAAATCTTGTTTCAAGAAGTAGTTTTGAACCAGATGTACCAGGGACACTTATTACAAAGGAAGAGAATATTATGGAAAAACCAATAGTTAGTGGAATAGCTTTAGATAAAAATCAAGCAAGAATAGGAATGTATGGTGTTACAGATAAACCAGGTATGGCAGCAGATATATTTACAAGCTTAGCTAATGCTAGTGTAAATGTAGATATGATAGTGCAAACTATAGGTAAAGATGGTAAAACTGATGTTGATTTTACTGTTCCAAAAACAGAACTAGAAAAAGCAAAAAAAGTTATGGAAAAATTCAATGATGATGTAGAATCAGTTGATTTCAACAGCTCTATAGCAAAAGTTTCTATTGTTGGTGTTGGTATGAAGTCTCATAGTGGAGTTGCTAGTAAGGCGTTTTCTTCATTAGCAAAAGAAAATATTAACATATCTATGATAAGTACAAGTGAGATTAAAATCTCTATGGTTATAGATGAAAAGTATAGTGAACTAGCAGTTAGAACTCTTCATGATGCTTATGAATTAGATAAATAAGGCTAGTTTAGTGCAAGAATTTTTAAATTGGACTATTGATACTATAAGAGAAGATAAGCTACTAGGAAGTTGGCTTGAAGAGAAAAAATATGAGTGGGTTCCTTTAGTAGCCAAATCATTACAAGGTATTATTAATTATGGGGTATCTGTGCTTATTATCACAGATACCGATAGAGAGTGGTTTTTGGACTATATTCTAAAAAATATAAACTCTCCTAGAAACAACCGCCCTTATTTGCCTTTTTATGATTTTAGATCTTTTTATCCAAATCTAGATTTTTTAAAATCAGAAGATGAGATAGCTCTAATCAAAGATATGTTAAGTATCTCTTTTCCTAATGGCTATATTTTTTGGTATATAGGTAGAGGGCAACATATAAAAGCTACTTTACCAAAAGTAGAAAAACACTCTTTTTTATGGCTTTTAGATGAAGAAAGGCAAGATGCTTTCAACCTAAGGAGCAACGATGAGGCATTGGATTTCAAACTTTTACAGATGTATAGACTATTTAACAAAACCATAAACTCAACACTTTATGGTGAAATAAGTACAGAGAATTAATGAATATAAACTCAAATACTATATTTATTTGTAATAATATTGATACATTCTTAGAAGAGCTTTTACCAAGCTTACCAAAACACTTTACTAGAGTGATAAGAAATGAAGATCTATCTAAAGATGAGTTTTTAATAAACCAAGCCCATCTTGCTATCAAAGAGGCTTATTTAGCAACAAATGAGATAAAATATATCCTTCTTTGTGGACAAAGCTTTAGAAAAGAGGCTCAAAATGCACTACTAAAAATCCTAGAAGAGTCTCCAAGAAATATTATTTTTGCTATTATAACCACATCCAAAACTTCTTTATTGCCTACTATTCTTTCAAGAATGGCTTGTAAACACCTAAAAACAAAGAAAATTTTTGATGATATAAAGCTTGATTTACAAAAACTTACAATAAAAGAGATATATGATTTTTTAAAACAAAATCAAAAAATATCCAAACTTGAAGCAAAAGCCTTGGTTGAATCAATTTTTTACAAATCCTTAAAACAAAAAATCAAATTCAATGAAAAAGAGCTAGAGAGCTTTTCAAATGCTAGTAAACTTATAGAGTTAAATTCTCGCCCTATTATAATAATATCTGCTTTATTATTAACTATTTTACATAAAAGAGGAAGATAATGGAGTTTTATAAAATCAACTCTACAAATCACTTAAGAGACTTTATAGATATTGGTTGTGATGAAATTGGTGCCAAAATAATGGCAAAAAAAGCTAAACTTCATATGCTATATATCAAAGACATTCATTTTGCAGCAGCAAATATCCTAAAACAAGATGCCTTATCTATAGGGGCAGAGCTTGTAGTTCCACAAGGTACTATTATAGGGCAAAATAAATATGTAAATGCTATACTTATAGGAAATAGTAAACACTTTGAAATCTTATCAAAAAAAGAGCTTATTCAACCTTTTGGACTAAAAGAGTTAGCAAAAAATCTTCTTTCTTTTACAAAAGAAAATAAAAACAACATCAAAATAATGGGTGTAGTCAATATCAATGAAGATAGTTTTGTAAGTTCAAGTAGAGCAAAAAGTACCAAAGATGCTTTAAATAAAATAGAAACTATGATAAGTGATGGTGCAGATATCATAGATATAGGTGCAGCTTCAAGTAGGCCAGGAAGTGATATATTAGAAGCAAATATAGAGCTAGATAGAGTAAAAAATCTTCTTGATGAGATAAAAAAAGCCTCTCTTTATAAAAAAGCTATCTTTAGTATAGACTCTTTTAATGAAAAAGTAGTTGATTATGCACTAAATTGTGGATTTAAAATAGCAAATGATATAACAGGTTTAAGCAATGAAAATATCGCTAAAATAGCTTCAAACTATAATGCTAGTGTTGTTATTATGCATATGCAGGGCAATCAAAAAACCATGCAATTAGACCCAAAATATGAAGATGTGATTTTAGAGATAGATGAATTTTTTAGCTCAAGAATCCAAATAGCACAAAAATACAATATAAAAGAGATTATTTTAGATGTTGGTATAGGTTTTGGCAAAAAACTTGAACACAATCTAAAGCTTATTAAACATCTTGATAGTTTTAGACATTTTGGATATGAACTCCTTGTAGGAGCTAGTAGAAAATCTATGATAAATGATATCATACCAACACCTATACAAGAGCGTCTTAGTGGGACTTTAACCTTGCATTTAGAAGCTATTAAAAATGGTGCTTCTATTATTAGATGTCACGATGTAAAAGAACATTTTCAAGCTATAAAAGTATTGCAAAAACTTCAAAAAATATGATATAATATTCCAACCAAAACAACATAAGGAATATCAATGTTTGATGATGAATTTGATGACGATTACTTCGATGATGCTGAAGAAGATGATGAACTAGATGGGTTTTATGATAGTGATGATGATCTTTTTGATGAAGATGAAGAGCTATATGGAATCAATGGATTTGGCGATGAAGATGAAGAAGATAATGATGATTTCTATGAAGATGACGACTTTTAATTAAGAGGTATATTTATACTTCTTAATTCTTCTGTTTTTTGAAAAATAAAATGGCTAAGGTGGTTTATTCATCTATAATTCCTAACTCATAAATGATATTTATAAATTCTTCTTTTTGAGTTACTGAAATATTTTCAATTATCTTCTTATGATTATTAATAAGTTGCTCTCTATATTTAGTATTTTTTTTCTTATGAATAATGTCAAAGCACTCGGCATACTGCTCGAATTCTAAAATTATTTGATCTTTTTTTAAATGATAATCAATCCCGCCCATTGATTTAATTTCAACATGATTGGACGAAATTTTTTCTAAATTCCAAATTTGTCCCTTATGATTTTTGATATTACGAGAAGCTATTTTAGAGTTTCCAGATAAAATATCCATTACATTATGACTATAACCATTTCTTGTAGCCCATGATGAAAAAAGATCCTTATCATGGCACATCAACATATATAAATAAAAATCAAAATTTACCCCATCGTTTTTGATAGTTGAAATATGAAAATGCAATCCCGTATCGTCATTTGTATAACCATACTCTTGAATAATTTTTAATATATTATTTATATAATGTTTGATACCATTTTTCGAAGTAATAGGAACTGAAATTTCTATGCCATTATCTTCTAAGGAATGATCAGGTTTTATTTGTATACACTGATTTTTATCAACATCACTAGGTAAAGATACAAAATCCAATAAAATATCAGCATTGGAAAACTGCAATATTTTATCTTTTATTTCAAGTACAGTTGCTTGAAAATCTAAAGTTTTTTTGATATAAAACTCAAATTCACACCCATACTGGTATATATCTTCTAAAGCTAAATCAAAACTATCAAATTTAGCATTTTTATTTGCAAGAAATCTTTGGGTTGTTTGATTTGCCATTTAGTTTAATCTTTCTAAAAAATGATCAAACTTTTTAACTTTATACTCTGAGTTGTTTTCCCAAACTTTCAAAGGTTTTTGCTCTATAGGAATCTTCGCATCTTTTCTGATATAAACAAATGCTATCATTTCGCCCTTATGAGTCTTGACTTTTATTCTTTCCCTTTGATAAAGATCAGGTACACCCTCAAACTCATCAATCTCATTAAGTATCTCTTTTCTATTGATTTGATACAGTTCACCTTCTATTTTGGATATTGGTTGTGGTATTAAATATGGATAATTCCCAAAACTATCCTCAAACATTCCAAACTTTTTAATTGTTCTAGCTTTTCCAATTCTTATAGTTGATTTAGATAAAAGACTATGATTATCAAAACCTTTTTTTAGTGAACCATACACAAACAAATATTCATTAAAATGTTTAATTTTTTTAAAATAACCTCTATCTACTATTGAAATAAATCCTCTATCATGTAATCTATGTAAATATTGACGACGTGTATCAACGCTAAGACCTTTGATATCTATATAAGAAAAAGGAAATACTTTATCATATGGTAAAGCTTTGATTTTAGATTCTAATTGTTGCATTATCATAAAAACTCTCCCTTCTATATCGTTACTGTATTATAGCATATTTTATATAAAAGTGTCACGATAAGTAAATTAAATACTATTTATACTTCTTAATTCTTCTGTTTTTTGAAAAACAAAATGGCTAAGGTAGATGATATAAAGTGGATAGAGTATTATCCCAACAACAGGAATAAGTGCTATTATAAAACATATAAAAGTCTTAATTTTTAGATTTAGATAGTTATTATCTTTAATCTTTTTATACTCTTGAAGAGTATTGATAGAGCTTAATATATCAAAAAGTATAGTTTTATGAAAAAAGTAATACATTGGTAAAAATATCAATAAATTTAATATCGGTATAAAATAAAATGGTATCAAAACAATAAAAAGTACTATTGTAATAATAATAGTTTTTAAATAAAACCAAATAAAAGTACCAAAAGATAAGCCATATAGATCAACATCAGTATAATATCTATTTTTTATATCCTTTATAACTATAGGAGTAAAAAGTCCTATAATAAAAGAGTATAATATAAAAAATATATAATAAATAATAAGTCCAAAACCTAGAAAAAAGAGCAGATTTAATACAAAAGAAAATATAGCTTGTTTTAATATAAAATCAACTATTACACTATCTTTTAAGCCTTCTAAAAAATACCAATTATTCCCATCTATAAATAACAATAACTCCTCTTTTATTCCGCTAAATCCATCAAAAGCTAGATATAAAGATCCAAACGATACAAAAAGAGTTATCAATAAACTATATAAAGTTACTCGTATAATATTTGACGTAAAAAAATCATCAATAGATTGAGATATTAGGTTTTTATTCATAAAAACATTGTAGCAAAGTACCTCTTAAAAAGAGGTACTTTATATAATATGATTAGTTAAAATCAGGTTTTGGAGTTTTGTCAGTTATTACTGGTAATTGTGGGTAAGTAATAGCTGGTTTTTTTCCTGTTAAAGAGTTTAAAAATGTTACAATTTTATCAGCTTCTTTATCATTGATTTTTGTTCCAAGTTGGATAGCTCCCATAAGCTTAACAGCCTCCCTTAATGTCCATACATTACCATTGTGGAAATATGGAGCTGTTTCTTGAATATTTCTAAGTGTTGGAGTTTTGATCATACCATCTTGTGTACCTGTAAAACCACCAACGTTTAAGTCATATTTAGAACTATCAAATGGTTGCATAGTACCACCTAGTCCTATATCATTGTGACAAGCTGCACAACCTTTGTCTAAAAATAGAGTTAATCCCTCTTTTTCTTCTTTTGTAAGAGAGTTTAAATCTCCATGCATAAATGTATCAAATCTTGAAGGAGTAATAAGAGTTCTTTCAAATACTGCAATTGTGTCTGTGATTAGTTCAAATGTAATTTTTACATCATTACCATAAACTTTTTTAAATTCTGCTACATATCCTGGCATAGAATTAACTCTAGCCTCAACTAACTCTTTTGGAGCAGCCATTTCTGGACCAGCTTGTACTGGACCTTGTGCTTGAGCTTCTAAGTGAGGATCTCTACCATCCCAAAATTGTGCTTGGTTTAAAACAGAGTTATAAACAGTTGGTGAATTTAAATGAGCTGGATTTGGTGTCCATTTATGACCTACAGCAGCACCTACTCCATCAGCACCACCCATACCTAAGTTGTGACAAGTATTACAAGAAATCAATCCACTTTTAGATAATCTTGGATCAAAGTATAGTTTTTTACCAAGCTCTACTTTACACTCTGTGATTGGATTTTTTGGATTATCAACTAATTTCAATATTTCTAATTGTGAATTAGGTATTGGTAGTAATCCAAAATCTTTTGCTTTTTGCAACAAAGCAGCATCATTTGCCGAAGCAAAAGAACCTGCTAATACTAAGCTACTTACAACAGCACTTAACTTTTTCATTTAGCATCCCCTTTTATTATCAAATATGTTTATAGTTGTTATAACTAACCACTATAAAGGAATTATACAATATTTATCTTTTAATAACCTTAAATTTAAGAAAAAATTTTTCTTTAACTCTTTTTTATCAACCAATATACTCTTTTAATAATTTTTATTTTCTATATACATATTTACTTTAACTATATTTTAAATAGATTTAAGATACAATATAAGCTTTAAGCAATATAAAAATATTTATTTATTGGAGAATTTATGGTACAAGTCGTAAACTTGAAAAAAGCATTTGGACCTAGAGTACTTTTTTCAGATATCAATCTCAAACTTGATAGTGGTAAAAGATATGGTCTAATAGGTGCTAATGGTGCAGGTAAAACAACATTTCTAAAGATTTTAAGTGGTGAGGAAGAAGCAACAGAGGGTGAAGTACAAATATCTGGTGGCAAAAAAGTTGGTGTTTTAGGACAAAATCAATTTGCATTTGAAGAGTTTACTATTTTTGATACAGTTTTATATGGAAACAAAAGATTACATGATGCAGTCAAAGAAAAAGAGAAACTTTATATGTCCGAAGAGTTTACTGATGAGATAAACAATCGTCTAGCAGAACTAGAAATAATCTCTTGTGAAGAGGATCCAACTTATGAGTATGATATAAAAATAACCAAAATCTTAGAAGATCTAGGATTTCCTGCTGAACAACATCAGGATCTTATGAGTACTATAACTGGTGGTGATAAATTTAAAGTTTTATTAGCTCAAGTTTTGTTTCCAAAACCAGATATTTTGTTTTTGGATGAGCCTACAAATAACCTTGATATTGAAACTATAAGTTGGCTTGAAAATCAACTTCAACATCATGAAGGAACTATGGTAGTTATTTCCCATGATAGACACTTTTTAAATGCTGTTTGTACAAATATACTTGATGTTGATTTTAAACAAATTAGAGAATTTAGTGGTAACTATGATGATTGGTATATAGCTTCTACTTTAGTAGCTAAACAACTACAAACTGAACATGATAAAAAACAAAAAGAAAAAGCTGAATTAGAAAAATTTATTGCTAGATTTAGTGCAAATGCATCAAAAGCTAGACAAGCAACAAGTAGACAAAAACAGCTTGATAAACTTAATATTGAAGCTATTAAAGTATCAAGTAGAAGAGATCCTAGTATAGTTTTTAAACAAAAAAGAGAAGCAGGTAAAGAGATCTTGGAAGTTAAAAACATCTCCAAAAGTTATGGAGAGGAAAAAGTACTGAACAATATCTCTTTTATGTTTGATAAAGGTGATAAAATAGCTCTTATAGGACCAAATGGTGTAGGAAAAACAACTCTATGTGAGATACTTATGGACAATATCAAGCCTGATAGTGGTGAAATCAAATGGGGTGCTACAATAAATGTAAGCTACTTTCCACAAAACACAACAGATCAAATCAAAGGTGAAATCACACTTTATGATTGGCTTAGAAACTTTGACAAAGAAGCTGATATAGGTGAGATAAGAAACTGCCTTGGTAGAATGCTTTTTAACGGTCAAGAGCAAGAAAAATTAGTCAAAAGCTGTAGTGGTGGTGAAAAACATAGAATGATGTTAAGCAAGATTATGTTAGAGCAAGGTAACTTTTTACTTCTAGATGAGCCTACAAACCACCTTGACTTAGAAGCTATCATCGCTCTTGGTGAAGCACTATATAACTATGATGGTGGATGTATTTGTGTTACACACGATAGAGAGTTGCTTGATGCTTTTGCAAATAGAATTATAGAGATTCAAATTGATGGATCTATTATAGATCATAGAGGAACTTACGAAGAGTTTTTAGAATACAAAAAAACAAAAGTAGCATAAATATGCTCTCTACTTTAGAATCATCTTGGCAAGAGATACTAAAAGATGAGTTTGAAAAAGAGTACTTCAAAGAGCTTTTAAGCTTTTTGGAGTATGAATACCAAACTCAAACGATTTATCCCAAAAAAGAAGATCTATTTAATGCCTTTAGTCTTACTCCTTTTGATAAAGTCAAAGTTGTTATTATAGGGCAAGATCCTTATCATGGAGCCAATCAAGCTCATGGACTTGCTTTTTCTGTTCAAAATGGTATAAAACACCCTCCTTCTTTACAAAATATATTAAAAGAGTTACATAGTGATCTAAACTACTCTTTGCCAACAAATGGAAATCTAAGCTCTTGGGCAAAAAATGGAGTCTTTTTAATCAATGCTATTTTAAGTGTTAGAGCCTCTATGCCAAAGTCTCATGCAAACAAAGGCTGGGAAGAGTTTATAGATAGTGTTATAGTTGCACTAAATAAACATAAAAATAATCTAGTATTTATACTATGGGGAAGCCCTGCTATAGCAAAATCTAAGCTTATAGATAAAAACAGACACCTTATTTTAAGCTCTGTTCACCCTTCACCACTATCAGCTTATAGAGGTTTTTTTGGATCTAAGCCTTTTAGCAAAACAAATAAGTTTTTAAAAAGTAAAAATATAGATACTATTAATTGGAGTCTTGTATAATATAGGCTATTTGTTATATAGCCTAGTTAATATAAAAAATGAACTTGATGATATAAATAAAAGCCCCAAAGCTATAGGGAAAATCGACTCTTTACTTACAAATATCACTATTGATGATAGCAAAGCTCCTACTCCAAACTGTACAACCCCAGACAAAGCCGAAGCCACACCTGCATTATTAGGAAAATTTTCTAGCACCAAAGCTGTTGCATTTCCATATATAAAGGCATTAAATCCTATATAAAATCCTACTATTATAAGTACAGTATAAAGTCCTGCATCTTTTGATACTAGCACAAAAACTATTGCCAAAAGGATTTGAAACATTACCGCTGTTTTGATAAGTCTAATTGGCCTATACTTTTTAAGTAGCTTAACATTTACACTTATCATTACCATAAGTACTACTATCCCAAAGCCAAAATAAAAAGGAAAAAGCTCAGTTGAGACTCCAAAATACTCCATATATATAAAAGATGATTTTGCAACTATACTAAACATCCCAGAAAACCCTAAAGCCAAAACTATCATCATAAGCATAGCTTGTTTATGTCGTAAAACCATAAGATAAGATTTAACTGGATTGATTTTGGTATAGGTAAATGTCTCTTGTAAATCTTTATAAACCCACCAAGCAACCACTAAAGCATAAAAAGTCAAAAACAAAAATATAACATGCCATGAATAAAAGTATATTATAGCTGATCCCACAGCTGGAGCTAGTAGTGGAGCTAGGCTTCTAACACTTCCTATTAGTGAAAAAACCTTAGCTGATTCTGTTGCATTAAATAGATCTCTTACTACTGCTCCTGCATTGACAACTATAAATCCACCAAAAAATGCCTCTATAAATCTATATATCCATAGTTCATAAGTAGTTGAACTAAAGACAATCAAAAGACTAAAAAAAGCAAATCCCAAAAGCCCTAATATAGAGCTTTTTTTACGCCCTAAGTTATCTGATGCTATTCCACCAAAGATTTGCCCTATAGCAAAGCCTATAAGAAAAATAGATAAAGTAAACTCTATTTTATCTATACCTACACCAAACTCTTTTGCCATTGATGGAATAGCTGGGATATAAGTATCTATTGCTGTTGGAGCAATAGCTGATAAAACAGCAAGCAATATGATCAATTTTGTATGATTTAAAGCTTTTTTCATATTGCTTAGGCTATTACTCCTCTATTTTATGATTTGCTGCATCAAAACCACCACCTAGGTTGTAGTATAGATTAACAGCAGATCTTAGTGCTTCTAGTTTTGTTCTTTCTTTTAAACTAGCAACTTGTTGCTCTTCTTTTCTTACTTCAAGATACTCTAAATAGCTAATATAACCATTTTCATATTGGTTTTTAGAGATCTCTTTTTTCTCGTTTATAGCTTCATATCTTTTTTCTTGTGAAGCAAATCTCTCTTTATTGATATTATATGAAGTTAGGGCATTTTTTATATCTGCAAAAGCCTTTTTGATACTCTCTTCATACTCTAAAAGGGCTATTTGTTGATCTTTTTTTGCATTTTCTACACTTGCTTTGATCCTTCCAAAATCCAAAATAGGTGAAAGTAAATTGCCCCCTATTCCATAGCTAGAGCTATCACTTCTTACTAGCTTATCAAGATCTCCACTTACATATCCTAAGTTACCAGTTAAAGAAAAAGATGGAAAATAAGCACTTCTTGCAACACTTACATTAAAAGCACTTGCTTTTACTTTTGACTCAGCTGCTTTTATATCTGCTCTTTTGTTTAAAAGATCTGATGGTAAATTTGCAGGAACTGGCAAAGAAAAAGTATCATATTTTGTATCTTCTATAATATTTAATGAAGCTTCAAATATCTCTTGTACATCTTTGCCTACAAGTAGATAAATAGCTGTTTTATAATTATCTAAAATCTCTTTTTGTGCTAGAAGATTATCTTTAGTCATCTCTAGTAAAGAGATCTCTTGAAGATAAATATTTTTACTTACAAATCCATTGTTATATTTATTTTCTATATCTCTAAAAGCCTCTTCTTCATCAAGAAATTGTTGTTTTGCTATATTGTATAGCTCTTCATGGGATTTAAGCCCATAATAAGCTATAACACTATCACTAGCAACTCTTTGATAGATCATCTCTTTTAGATAATCTTGTCTTAAAAGATCTTCAAAAGCTGCTTTTTTGGCATTGTTTAGTTTTCCAAAAATATCTATCTCAAAAGAGGCATTTAAACCTATATTATAAGTTTCAAATGTCGCTCCTTGATTTGAAGGTGGGTTATTTTTACTTGTATGAGTTTTTGATACCCCTGCAAGTCCATCAATCCTAGGAAGTTGTTCACTCTTTTTAAGGTTTAAAAACTCTCTAAATTTTTCTACATTGATCAATGCTATTTGTAAATTATTATTATTTTGTAAAGCATACTCAACAAAACTATTTAGTTGAGTATCTCCAAAGTTCTCCCACCACTTTTCATGCAATAAAGCTTGATTTTGTCCATCCATAGCTTCTAGCGTAGGAAGTTCAAGTTTTGGAAGATTTGGCTCTTGATCCAACCAAGCACAACCACTTAACAAAAGTGTAGATAGAGTTATTGCTATATACTTTTTCATTTCTTTTCCCCTTTGTTGCTACTTAGTTTTGAAACCCAAATATAAAATATTGGAATAAAAATAATAGCCAAAAATGTAGCTGCTAACATCCCACCTATTACACCTGTACCAATAGCATGTCTGCTTCCTGCACCTGCTCCACTACTTATAGCTAGAGGTAAAACACCTAGTGTAAAAGCTAGTGAAGTCATAATAATAGGTCTAAGTCTTACTTTTGCTGCTTGTATAGCTGCATCATAAATATTTTCCCCATCTCTTACTCTTTGCATAGCAAACTCTACTATTAAAATAGCATTTTTAGCAGCAAGTCCAGCTAAAACCAAAAGCCCTATTTGGAAATAGATATCATTTTCCAAATCTCTTAAAAGTGTAGCTAAAATAGCTCCAAATATAGCAAAAGGTACTGCCATAAGTACTGATATTGGCATAGCCCATCTTTCATATTGAGCTGCTAGAATAAGATATAGTAGTATCAAACCAAAACCAAATGCCAAAATACTATCATTTGCTATTTTCTTCTCTTGATATGCTGTTCCTACCCAGCTTATTGTATAACCTTCAGGTAAGACTTCATTAGAAACTTCTTCTATAGCTTTTAGGGCATCTCCAGAGCTATAACCTTGTGCAGGTTGTCCAGAAATTTTAGCTGATGGGAATAGGTTAAATCTCTCAACCAAATCAGCTCCTACTGTTTTTTCAAAGCTTACAAGAGTTCCTATAGGAAGAAGTTCCCCTTTATTATTTCTTACAAAAATATTATTTAAATCTTCTGGAGATTTTCTATTATCTCCTGTTGCACCTATATTTACTTTGTATGTTCTTCCATATAGGTTAAAGTCATTTACATAATAGTTACCCAAAGTTGCACTAAGAGTATTGTAAATATCTGATACTTTAACGCCTTTTGCTTTAGCCTCTTCAGAATTAACCAATACTTTATATTGTGGCACCATAGTATTTAGTGTTGTTCTAACTCCAATAAGTTCCTCTCTTTGGTTGGCTTTTGCTATGATTTGTTGTACATAGTTGTTAAGATCTAGCATACTATCTTCTGTTCTATTTTGGACATACATATCAAATCCCCCAGCCATACCCATACCTTGGATTGGAGGTGGAACAACAGGAATAGAAAAACCATAAGGTATCTGCATAATCTCACCACCAAAAACTCCTGTAAGAGCTCCTGAGTGTTGTGATGGATTTTTTCTCTCATCCCAATCTTTAAGCTTTATAATACTTGCTGCTGAGTTTGTTTTTTCACCAAACGTCATAAAATCAAGCCCTGTAAAAGAGACTATATGCTTTACATTTTCATTTTGTGAAATCTTATCATATATAGCATCTGTTAAGCCTTCTGTTCTGCTTAGTGAAGCCCCTGGAGGATTGTAAGTAAATATAAAAACAGTTCCTTGATCTTCTTGTGGAACAAGTCCTGTTTTCATCATCTTAAGCATATCATAACTAGCATATAAAAGTGCAATAAAAAGCAATGCACTAACAAAGCTATATCTAATAGTCTGTTTTACTACAAAACTATATCCATGTGTTGCTTTATCAAACATATTATTAAACCACTTAAAAAACCCTCTTGGTTCTTTGTGTATTGGCTTTAAAATTGTAGCACAAAGTGAAGGAGTAAGTGTCAAAGCAACAAATCCAGAAATAGCAACAGATACAGCAATAGTAATAGCAAATTGCTTATACATCTCACCTGTAAGCCCACCTAAAAATGCTACTGGTATAAATACTGCACAAAGTACTAAAATAATAGCAACTAAAGCACTAGAAACCTCTTTCATAGCCAAAAATGTAGCATCACGAGGATTCATACCTTCTCTCATATGCCTTTCAACATTTTCTATAACAATAATAGCATCATCAACAACTATACCAATAGCAAGTACTAGCCCAAATAGTGTAAGTAAGTTGATACTAAATCCAAAAAGATACATCCCCGCAAAAGCACCTATAATAGATACAGGTACGGCAATTACTGGTATAATAGTAGCTCTTAAATTTTGTAAAAAAAGATATATTACAGCAATAACAAGTAAAATAGCCTCTATAAAGGTTTTGATAACCTCTTGAATAGAGATTTTTACATAATCTGTTGTATCATAAGGTATAGTATATGTTACGTCATGAGGAAATCTTGACTCTACTTCTTTTAAAACTTTTTTAATCTCATCAGCAGTATCTAAAGCATTTGCACCTGATTGTAAAAACATCCCTATAGGAATAGCTGGAGATTTATCAAGTTTTGTAATAAGATTATAACTATTTGAACCTAGCTCAACAGTAGCTACATCTTTGATTCTAAGAGTTCCACCATCACTTTTACTACTTACTATAATATTACCAAACTCATCAGGTGAAGTCATCCTCTCTTGGGAGAGTATAGTATAAGTAAACATCTGTTTTTCTTCCAAAGGCTCTGATGCAAACTTACCAGCAGCGTATTGTTCGTTTTGTTCTTGGATAGCAGATATTACATCTTGAGGAGTTAGCTTATATAAAGAGAGTTTTTTTGGATCTATCCATACCCTTATGGAGTAATCCCTAGCACCAAAAACAACAGCATCACCCACACCTTTTACCCTTTTAATCTCATCAACTATATTGATTAAAGCATAATTTGAAAGATATGTTGAATCATATGTTCTCTCAGGTGAGTGAACAACAGCAACCATAAGCATACTAGGAGATCTTTCAAAAACTCTAACACCTTGACGTTGTACAGCTTCAGGTAGCTTTGCTACGGCTGCTTGAACTCTGTTGTTTACATCTATTTTTGCATCATCAGCATTGGTTCCAACTTCAAAAAATACACTAATAGTTATTTTACCACTATCATCAGCACTAGAACTCATATAGATCATATTTTTTGCACCATTGATCTGCTCTTCTAGAGGTGCTGCAACTGTTTTGGATAGAGTTTCTGCACTAGCACCAGGATAGACTGTACTTACTACTACTTGAGGAGGTACAACTCTTGGATACTGCTCTATAGGCAAACTTATCATAGAAGCAAGTCCAGCAAGAAGTATTATTATAGATACAACAGCTGAAAATACTGGATTTTTTATAAAATATGAGGAAAACATATTAATTTCCTTCCATTACTACCACTTTTGAGTCTGGTCTTATTTTGGCAATATTATTTATTATTACGCTATCACCCTCTTTTAGTGGTCCTTCTACTATCAAACCATCTTTTGTAAGTAGATCTGTACTAACAGGTCTTGGTTTTGCTATATCGTTTTCAACTATATAGATAATAGCCCCATTTTGAGTTTGGAAAATAGCCTCTTCTGGTATTGCTATAGCATTATTTATAGTAAGTCCTTCTAAAATAATATTTGTAAAATCCCCTACTAAAAAACTATTATCACTATTTTCTAGTTTAGCTCTAAGTAAAAGTGTATTTGTAACTGCATCAATAGAAGGAGCTATAAAATCTATCTTACCACTAGCTACAGATTCTTTACCTTTACTATCAATTATCTTAATAGATATATTATCTTTTGATAATTGAGGCAAAAATCTTTTTGCATCCTCTTTTGGTATAGAAAACTCTATATGAACTGGATTTATAGCTGTTATTGTAGTAAGAAGAGCATTTGTTTGGATATAGTTACCAACATCTGCTTTTTTTATACCTACAATCCCACTAATGGGAGCTTTAATAGATGTATAATCAAGATCAATAGTAGCTAGTTTTAAGTTAGCTTTAGCATCTTCATATGCTGATACAAAAGAGTCATACTCTTTATCACTTATAGATTGAGTTTCATATAGTTTTTTAGCTCTATCATAATCATTTGAAGCTTTATTATAATTAGCCTTTAGGACTTCTACTCTAGCTTGATATACATCTTGCTCTATAGAATAAAGTAAATCACCTTTTTTAACATAACTACCTTCAATAAAATGTTGTTTTTCTAAAACACCTTGAACTCTTGAAACTATAGAAACCTCTTCATAAGGCTTGATTATAGCAGGGTATCTTTTTTGTAAAGATATATCTTTTCTTTCAATCTTTGCTACCCCTACAGGTACTGCTTGGGCACTTTGTCCTTGAGACATCTGTTGTTTAGAGCCTTTGTCATCCATACAACCGCTTAGGGCAAATACCAAACAAGCTGCACACAAAGCTTGTGTGTATCTATTTTTGTCTAATCTCATTTAAACTCCTAAAAACCAGTTTTGATTTTAGCATAATATCACACAAACCTTAAATTATCTTTCCAGAAAGATATATAAAGTATTTTTTTAAGATAAAAATTATAAAATTTACTATATCATACAAGTAATCAATATTATAAATCCAAAATAAAGAGGTGGTATGGATAAGCATAATGTATTAGGTTTTATAGATAGTAAGCATAAGTTTTTACAAAAAACTTTACCAGATTTGCATGAAAAATATAAGTTCGTAGTAGATATAGGTTTACCTTTGATGCTAGTAAATAACTTAACTTTCGCACGTTAAATTGATTAAAATTGTAGCTAAATCTCCCTAAAATATTACTCCTATAGGTAATAATATTATCCTTGTTGACATAAAAATAATTTAGTTGTTTTTCTATGC
>Ga0265295_1001941_pt1 | contig 34618 bp, 37 predicted proteins | sample Munlansysbiofilm_FD_192503 | JGI IMG/M metagenome (GOLD analysis project Ga0265295, IMG submission 192503) | Leachate microbial communities from a municipal landfill in Southern Ontario, Canada - Methane capture system biofilm | ecosystem: Engineered > Solid waste > Landfill > Unclassified ... | reverse complement strand
TTAAGTGCCACCCCAACTACGTGAATTACATGCGGGAAGTCTACAGAGACATTCTGGCTGAACTGGCCGATTCCCGCGTCGGAGAGCAGATCATCCAAGAAGTACGCAACGATCCCACTTACCATCTGCAGAAGTTATCCACCGATCTGGGTGATGAAATCACTGAGGGGGAATACTTCCTAAGTTAACTTGTTCACGAGAGCCTACCCTTATGGGGTGGGCTCTTATTTCTTTTTTAAAAGCGATTCCAGAACTTAAAATGAGCAGCCTCCGGCTGCTTTTTTGATGGTATAAAGACATGCTTTCAAAACATGCCAAACATAACACTTAAATCCTGTAAAATGGTCTCGAAGAGCATACCCAAAACATGACACTCAAAAGGACACTTTATGAGCAATCTGGTGCAAGCCCGTCAAGGAATTACGGACCATGAACTGGAAGTTTCTTTACGGAAGCGTGGATGGAAAGGTAATTATCTTCCCGGTAACGAATTTTCACCGTTGGTGAGTTACCTCACGCCGGAAGGAAAAGTCATTGCCAAAGTTTATTATGACAACCAGAAATGCCTCAAAAAGGCGATCTTTCTTTATCCGCCGAGAGCACATGATGAACGTCAACGGGGTTAGATACTAACGATGAGATACGAAGAAATCGCCGCCAAGATTCAGGCCGCAGCAGAGCGTGATGATTTTGATGTTGTTGACGATCTTTGTTTTCTCTGGCTGAAAAAGTCCACCAAAGACTTTGGCGAAGCCGGAAAAACCGCCCGCGACTTGCTGGAGATTGTTCAACGGCTGTTGAGGTAACGGCTGCAGCTATCGGGTTCAGTATTAACGCCAAGGAGGAACAATGAATAAAGAAATGAAAAAAGAAAAGACCGACTACAAAACCGCAACCAAAGTTGTTGAGTATGTCAACGTCGATAGGGAGGACGCATGAACAGTTATCTTTGCTTCTATAAAGGCAAGAAAATCGAAGTCAATGCTGATACCAGTTATGCTGCCCAGCAAAAAGCGGCCGGCATATTCAAAGCGAAAAAACCCTATCTGGTCAGCGTGGTACTGGCCGAGAAAGATGGCGTCCCTGTGAAACATTTCCCCTTTTGATCGGAGCTACCCATGATAGTAGATAATACCTTTCCTTTGCGGGGCTGGTTAACCTGCCTCGATACACTACATGAGTTGGGCTTTAATGACGAAGAAATAGATAAAGCCTTACAAATACATAGTATCACGTTAGATATGCTCACTTCTGTGCACAGGTACCAAAAACTGAAACACGGCAATGAACTGTATATTATGCAAAGTAATGTAAAAATTCCGTGCATCCTTATTAAAACAGGAAAACTCTACATGCAAGTGCACCATCTTTTGGATAGTTCATATACCAAATTTGATTGTGTACCTGGTTATGAAATAAGGGAGGCGAGTCATTATCAAAGCAATGTACACGCACGCTTATTAAAAACATTATTGACCATGCGCTTACCTTGGCTTTCTCTTTTGGAATGGAATATATATGGCGTGCCTTTCAAAGCAGAAGAGGTAGAAATTTATCTTAAAAACCCGCACAAAATTCCTGGAGAACACAGCGTATATTGCCAGGTTGTTGCTCTTTTGAACTACGACAAAGACGCCATTATTACGCGAAATATCGATTACTTTACCAGGTATTATGCCTCCGAACCGAAAGAGCAGTTGGAAAAGCGATTAAAAATGCTGGAATCTCCGGAAGCCCTGAAACTGTTTGAGTTTCTGGATACACCACAGGAAAAATAAGTATGTTTGTTCCTTCTGCAAGTAACCAAATCACGTCAGGTTACTACTTCTGCCTGATCGGGCAGATAAATCGTGGTACCTGCACCAAGCCGGTTGTGTCCGTTTTACGCCAAAACGGGACCCATACCTATTTCACCTATCATTTATGCGGCACCCCTTAAGGAGATTTCCGTGAATATCAAAGATATGACTACCGCGGTCACAAATGTCCTGGAAGCAGGACTGGTACCCATGATCCTCGGTTCCCCGGGTATCGGTAAGTCGGATATCATCCGAACCATTGCCGATCAGTACAAGCTGAAAGTCATCGACATCCGTCTGGCTCAGGCGGATCCCACCGACCTAAGTGGATTTCCTACTCATGACGGGGAACGCATGACCTATGCACCGCCCAAGGATATTCCCCTACAGGGGTTGGATACGGTACCTCCCGGCTACAACGGCTGGCTGCTGTTTCTGGATGAATTTCCTTCGGCGCCATTGTCTGTCCAGGCTGCGTCCTACAAGCTGGTACTGGATCGCATGGTCGGTGTCCACCCCGTGCATAAACGCTGCGTCATAGTCTGCGCCGGTAACCAGGAAACCGATGGCGGTATCGTCAATCGCATGAGTACCCCGATGCAATCCCGTCTTATCCATCTGGAACTGGAGGTGGACGTTCGCGCCTGGTTGGACTGGGCAGCCAAGAATCATCTGGATCACCGTGTCATCAGTTATGTGGAAGGACACCCGGATCACCTGCACCAGTTCGATCCCAACCATAACGACAAAACCTTTGCTTGCCCGCGCACATGGCACTTTGCTGCCAAACTGGTGGCCAACAAGAATCCGACACCGTTGATGCTGCAAATGCTGGTCGGTACCTTGTCGGCAGGCATCGGACACGAATTTTATGCCTACCTTGGTTACTGTGCCGACATGCCTTCGCTGGATGAAATCTTGCAGCGTCCCGACGACATCAAAATCACCGATGAGCCGGCAATGCTATATGCCACCAGTCACATGGTTGCCGCCTACATCAAAGAAGACAATGCGGATCGCCTTATCCGCTATATCGATCGATTGCCGCTGGACTTCGGCGTGTCTGCCATGCGGGCAGCTTTAAAACGCAATGAAGGGTTGATGAAGATCGACGCCATCCGTAACTGGACACATAAAGTCGCTGCAGAAGTATTCTGAGTTTCTTACGGATGAGGAGAATGAAGAAAGCCTGGAGGCGCCGCCGACAGGCTTTTTTCATTCTACGAGGCCGTAAGGAACTCAGAATACCTCGTCTACTATAACTATCTTATAAGGAGAGCTACCCATGAAAAAGTTGAATCAAATCGAACTGCGCGTATTGGCCAAACGCATCAATGACGATCTTAACCGCGCAGGAGAACAAGCCCAGAAAGAACTCGATGAACTGAATGATAAACAGAATTTGACGGAAGCCAGACTGGCCGTACGCCAATTGAAAAAACTGGGCCCTGCGGCGAAGAACTTTATTAACCAATCTTCGCACATTAAACTCGACGATATAACCGAAGAGTGTATTTTGCGCCGCATGCGTACAAAACAAACCAAGGTAATTTGTAGGTACAGCCACAATGACATCATTGATGCGCTTATCCTGGCACAGATCACTTCTCCGGATATTGATTCACTGTGCAACATGGTGGCGAAGCAGTTCATTTCTACCCCGTAAGTTTTCTGAAAGGATCGTTATGTGTGGCCTTCGATGGGCTTTGTTGCCCAAGAAACAGGGTGTATTTTTCGCGTATAAGCGGCTTTATTTAGGCAAACTCTGGACACCCTTCGTTCAAGTGTCGCGCCAGTTCTATGGCGAAATGTTCAAGTAGAGAGGGCATAACCATGTATACAGTAGAATTTCGTGTCATGCGCAGAGAATTTGAAAAAGGCAAAGCACGCTTTCACGATTTCCGTTTCGATGCTCAAGTGGAAACCGAAGTGCCCAGCAAATATAACCTGTTCATCAACTGCTGCCGGCAGTTCGGGCGCTGTGCCAGAAGGATTCCTATGGGCTGGCGTTTTGAACGTAGGGAAACCTTCTCTGACGGGTCTGTTCGTTGGGTGGAATACGAGGTCACCATGCTCAACGGCGCCGAACGCGATCCAGGATTCAAACTGGTCAATCAATCCAACATGCGTCATTAAGGACAACCATGGATACCCAAGGAGTTATCGCCATGATCAGAATAATCACCGTTCGCGGAATCGAGATGGAGGTCAATTTCAATAAACATCCATTTCGTCCTGGGGCCCGGGAAAAGGGAGGATTACAGTTGGAGCCGGATGAGCCGGCCGGTGTGGAAATCGTCTACATTCGTTGTTTCAAAAACACCGATGTGCAGCGTATAATGCAGGCGTTTCTCAACGAGGAAGACCTGCTGTTGAGCGTGGAGGAGCATCTGTGGCAACTGCTGCATGACGATGACCTTTGCTACTGAAAGGCAAATAAAATGGATTTATTGTTTCCACACTGCGGAATAACCTTGCAGCATGTCCAGGAAATAGCCAAAGTAGCAAAGAACAAACGGGAAGCGGCGAGAAAACTGGGAATCTCCGAACGGCAGTTCTACAGTGTGATTGCCAAGCATAATCTTGGCTACCTGTTTTCTCGCTTTAAATCCCGCAAAATATGCGTCACAAAAGAAGAAATTATAGATCTGGCGCAACAAGGCTATACCCGCAGAGACACGGCATATCTTTTAGGCATATCTGTCGATTACCTGAAAAGACTGATCCATCGCTGGCAACTGGCAGATACTTTCATCATTACCAAAGGCAAAGCCTCTTGGATTACTCGTCGAGGTTACGCCAACTAGGTATAGCAGAAAAACACAATATGGACTCTATCGGCTGGTAATTTATACCCTAACTGAAAGGAAACGCATGTCCGGATCAGCTTTCAATCAAAGCGGCTCAAAGTATCTGCGTAAAATTCATTGCACAATTGACGGAAAAGTAGATGTCTATGCCGTACTGGATGCCTTTGAAGTAACATGCCCTGCCAGACAGCATGCCATCAAAAAGCTGCTGTGTACCGGTATTCGCGGTAAAGGCGATGTTCTGCAGGATCTGTGTGAAGCCATGGATGCCATAAAACGGGCCATTCAACTGTATGAAGCCAAACATTTCGAGACGGAGAATGATCTTGATTAAAGTCGAACTGCTTACCCATACGCCAAACCTGGAAAAGATCTGTGCCACCGCCGCCAAGCTGTGTTACAGCCCAGGGATGCCTAAACTGGTGGATATTACACCGGACAAGGCTCGTCCCTTTCTGGAAAAAATTCTTGCCAACGGGCACTTGTCCACACTGGAACATGCCTCACTTACGTTCAGTGTTGAAGGGATCAGCCGTGCCTGTTCCCATCAACTGGTGCGTCACCGTCTGGCATCCTTTTCCCAGCAAAGCCAGCGTTATGTTAAACAAGAAGAACCTCACTTCATCGTCCCGCAAAGCGTTATCGATGCTGGACAAGCTGACCGTTACAACCAAGCAATGGAATATGCTTGGGCCTTTTATCGAGCTATGTGCAATGCCGGTATCCCTGCCGAGGATGCTCGCTTTGTTCTGCCCAATGCCACCGAAACCAAACTGGTCTTGACCATGAATGTGCGCGAGTTGCTGCACTTCTTCTCGTTGCGCTGCTGTAAACGCGCTCAATGGGAAATTCGTGCGCTGGCTGAACAGATGCTGGAGCTGTGCGCAAAAGAGTCTCCGATACTCTTTGATATGGCCGGCCCGGGATGTGTCAGAGGAGCCTGTCCCGAAGGCAATATGACTTGTGGAGAATACCTGTGAGAGTCCCCATGATGGTACCTAAGGAAGAGCGCACAGAAGTTGTTCTGCTTGCGTTCCTTGACCAAATTGCCATTGCTCTGCTGAAACGCAATAAACCTCGAACAGCACGGTATAACCGTCTGCAGGCATTACGCCAAGCCGTGGACAAAGTGGATCAAACCTACCATGGCTACCTTCCGGATCATTTGCAAAGTGCAGCAGAACAACTGCTGATTACTCTGGAAGAAAAAATCATTAAACTGGATTCCTTAGAAGATGCTTCCAATGTGGTGTCCAAATGCTGATACGGCGCTGTGCCTGGTGTGGAACAATCATGGGGCATATTCCGCATGTACAAGACGGAATCACTGACGGGATATGCCCCGCTTGTCTTGTGGAATATTTTCCCGAAGAAGCGCAACGCACTCTTCAAGAAGGGAGTGAGGTAAATATGGGCAAAATAGTACCATTACCTGGCGGCGAATGGTCGGCACACGCCGCCTTGAAAGACGCTATGGATAGTATTGACCCAAGTGCCAAGGTTTTGGTTATTTATGATACCGGGGAGCTTGTTGGTCACAGAGCCGCCAATATAACAAACGCGGAAATGCTTTATCTTGTTGAGTCCTTAAAATTCAGGCTTTTGACTGAATTTGCACTATAACCAGAGGAGAATCCTTGTGATGCCCAATCGACAGAAGATAAGTAAACGCCGGAAAATTCTTTCCATAGGACGCCGGTATGCAGCCGGCGAAACCAAAGAAGAATTGGCCAAGGAATACGAAATCAAGGTGAGAACCGTGACGAACTACTTGGACAGTTATAGGGCCCTGTGCAGGGCACAAGAAAAGGAAGCCCTTTGTGCAAACAAGACAGAGCCCTGTTGATCCAGATCTGGGTAACCGTCCTGGTATAGCCCATAAACAAAAAAAGGAAAGGTCTACACCGTTGCCTTTCCACGGATAAGGAGCAGTTATGCCTGAAAATACCGACAACCCGCAATGCTGCGGAAAACCGATGAGCAACTTCAGTTACTATAGAGAAGATTCCGTTAAACCAAAGATACCGCATTTCTGTTGTTCCGTCTGCGGAGCACGGATCCATGAAGAAAAACATTACACCGCCGATGAATGGTTTTTCTACATCAACGGGATTACCTACCAAGAATACCGCGACCAGATCACCTTGGAAGATGGTCTGCATACCCACGAACTGATCAACCACAGCGATCCAGAGAAGTAACTCCCTTTCTCTTCGCCTCCGGCGAATCTCTTGATTAACTCGATCCCTACATCATACGCCGCTACCGGACTGCGCTCGCAAGCTCGCTTGTCCTTAGCGGCGCAAGGAGCCTACCATGTCCGATTCCGACGATATCAAGCCGGTGAGTCCCAAGATTTACGCCGATGCCGCAGAAGCCCTTAAAATAGCCAAGATAACCATGATGATGCAGAAGGACACTGCCTTCTACACCGCCTTGCTGTTTTCCCTGAAACAACAGATGACTGAAGAAATACGTACTGCCGCGACAGACGGCAAGAATCTGCTAATTCACCCTGAATTCTTCTGGAAACTCTCCCTCAACGAGCGCGTAGGACTGTTGGCGCACGAAGTCTTGCATGTGGCACTGGATCACATGCACCGCTGTGAACACCGCGATCCTCAATTGTGGAATGTGGCGGCGGATTATGTTATCAATTATGCTTTGACCAAAGCTGGTTATAAACTGCCGGAAGGTGGCCTGTATGACGCTCAGTATGCCAATATGACTACCGAGCAAGTGTACGCCCTGCTGGATAAGAAATCCGAAGAGGAGAAAAAGCAGGACATCAGCAAATGTGGTGAGGATATCCAATATCCTTCCCAAGCCCAGGATCCCTCCATGGCTGTTACCCAGGACGAAGTTACCGAAATCATCCTGCGTGCCAGTACCCAGGCTAAGGCCATGGGACAACCTCCCGGGAGCATTCCCGGAGAAGTAGGCATCAATCTGCAGCGCACATTGAATCCGCCGCTGCCATGGAACACCATCCTGAGCAATTATCTGACCGAATTCTCCAAGGATGACTACACTTTCAAACGTCCCAACAAACGGTATCTTCCTTCTTTTTACCTACCTTCGGCACGCTCCGAAGCGATCTGTAATCTGGCCATCTGTGTTGATACCTCTTCTTCGGTCAACGATACCCAGTTCAACGACTTCATCACCAAAATCTACGAAATGCAAAAAATGATGCAGCCGAAAAAGATTTCGGTCATGGCATTCAATACGAAATTCGTCAGCGAACAGGAAGTGAAAGAAGGCGAAGATCCGTTTAAAAAGCTCAAGTTTACCGGCAGAGGCGGTACTCGCATCGAGCCGGCGCATGAATGGATTGCCAAGGTCAAACCGACTGTCGCACTTATTTTCACTGACGGCGAATTTAGGCAAACCGAACCTATCAATCGTTCCATTCCTATCATCTGGTTGATCTACGACAATCCAGGCTGGGAAGGAAAATGCGGAAGAACCATCCATTACGAGATCCCTCCGCAAACCAAAAAATAATTTCATCACGGGAGGATCCTATGACGCCAGTCCCTTTAACCAAAGACCAGGAAAAAGCCAATAATGCTTTCCTGGATTTCCTTGTCAGCGATGAAAACTTTTTTGTTATTCAGGGTGCTGCAGGCACAGGGAAAAGCTTTCTGATAAAGCATCTGCTGGAAACCTTTTACTCCCGTTATAAAGCCTACTGTCTCATGCTGCAAAAAGAAGTGAAAGAGTTCGACATCAAAATCACGGCCACGACCAATAAAGCGGTAAGTGTGTTGGAGGATTTTCTGGAACCCATTTTGTCTACTCGCCCGGAAATTCAGGTCGCCACGATCTATTCCTTGCTCGGCCTGAAAGTCCAGAACGACTATAAAACCGGCAAGACAACTCTGACGTTCAGCGGCAGTCACAGCAAGTTCGCGGCGAATTCAGGCGTGATTCCCTTGGTTTTTATCGATGAATTTTCTTTTGCCAGTGATGAACTGCAAGAGATCATCGAGAATACCTTGGTAACTGGTGCCCAGGCAAAAGTGGTCTATGTCGGGGACAAATACCAATTGGCGCCGGTGGGACAGACCACTTGTTCCGTGGAAAAGCTGCAATGCACCAAAACCGAGATGAATGAAATTGTGCGTAACAGTGGACATATTTTGAACACAGGTACTCAATTCCGCCGAACGGTAGAAACCGGTATCTTTAATCCGATCCACTTCAACAACCACGATGTCATCCATTGTACCGGAGCTGAGTTCCGGAATCTGGTGGAAGCCTCTTTCGGAGATCCAAACTGGGATCCATCCAAAAGCCGTATCTTGGCTTGGACGAATGAGCGCGTGCAGCAGTACAACAAGCACATCCGTAGTTACCTGAACCTTCCTGAAAAATTCCAGGCCGGCGAAGCGGTAATCACCAACGAGTACATTACCGGTACCCGTAGCTACCATAAGTCTGTGGATTCCTGGGTACGAATCACACGGGTTATGCCCGATCCGGTTATCCAATACGGTATTGTCGGGTACATGGTGGAACTCGATGGAGTACATGTCGGTTTCCTGCCCGATGATCACAAGAAAACCAAAGACCTGCTGAAAAAGCTGGCCAAGGAAAAAGAATGGAAAAAGTATTTCGAGATCAAAGAAACCTGGTTGGATCTGCGTCCGATCTACGCCAGCTCTGTTCACAAAGCCCAGGGCAGCACCTATGAAACAGTATTTCTGGATCTATTTGATATCGGGCAAAACTGGAATGCTACCGATGTCGCCCGGCTGCTGTACGTAGGTTTTACCCGAGCATCCAAGAAAGTAGTATGTTACGGCTATCTGCCGGATCGTTACTGCTAGGAGGCTGTAATGTTGATAGTCAATACGCTGAAAGCACGGGCATTGGAGGTGTTACTGAGGGAGACCTTTTCGTATGTACGAAATAACATGCACGAGGCATACGCCAAACTTGCCAAGGATAACGCCAAAATACAGGGAGTAGCACATAGCGAAGGTGTGCTTTTCTTTCAGTACCAAGGCAAGGTATACCCCAATAGAACCCCTACGGGAGCTTCAACAAAAAACACCCATGTACGCGCACCCTTGCTGCATTACTCGCTTATCGATAGGAAAGAGAATATCGATGCCATGCTGGAGGAAGCGCAATATAACCAGGTGCGCAACTTCTTCGTTGTTGTGCTGAAGGATTCCTACAACAATATTGTGCTGAAGGAGTTTCTACCCGTAGTCTTACTGAGTAGCCTGCAAAAGCACTTTACTGCCGAAGAGTATGAAGCTATTGACAGAGGCACTGCCCCTCCTATGCCACCGCCTCTGGGAGACAGTTCTTCTGGGCCTTCCAAAGAAACTACGCTGATAGCGATTCAACACATTCGACAGTTTTATCCGAAAGCCATCGAACAAACCAAAAAGCTCCTGATGGAGCGTTTCTTTCTTCAATAATACGGAGATAACCCATGATTAAAAAACCAATGAAAGCTCCAACCACGCCGGCTACTGTCGAAGATCTCAAAAACATGCAATACCCTATTGCCTGCTCTCCGAAACTGGATGGTATTCGTGGGATCATTACCGAACTGGGCGTATTGTCCAATTCGATGAAACCGCTGGGTAACCAGTTTATGCAGCGGGAATTGGGCGATCCTCGCCTGATCGGTTTGGACGGCGAATTGATCGTAGGATCCCCCCATAAAGATCTGTCGCTGCCGGATGACGACGTATTCAACCGTACCACCGGAGCGATACGCCGTGCATCAGGAGAGCCTGATTTCACTTTCTATGTCTTTGACTATTTCCGTGAAACCTCCCACAGTTACTGGGAACGTTGGTTAAAGCATATCCAGGAAGGGCGTACCCTTCCGGACATCCTGAACAGCGTGCGTATCAAGATCCTTGATCAGAGAATCTGTCATAACGTGGAAGAAGCCCTGGCCTATGAGGCGCAACTGATCGAAATGGGTTATGAAGGCATGATGCCACGATCCATTCTCGGGCATTATAAACAAGGGCGTGCTACATTGAACGAAGGACTGATCCTTAAGCGTAAGCCTCTGGAACAGGACGAAGCGGTTGTGGTAGATATCTTCGAGCAGATGCAGAACAACAACGAAAAAGGCATCAATGAAATGGGTGATAGTTTCCGGTCTTCCCACAAGGAAAACCTGGTGGGAAAAGGTACCCTTGGTGGTGTCGTGCTCAAATCCCCTCGTTGGAAAGACACCTTCAATTGCGGTACCATTATCGGCGGTACGGACAAATGGCGCCAGGAAATGTGGGATAATCCGGAACGGATTCTGGGTAAAACCATGACCTACGTCTACCAGGACTACGGCAGTATCGACAAGCCTCGACAGCCCCGAGCCAAGGCCGAATTCCGCGATCCGAGTGACATGGGATAAAAGCCTCACCAAGGAGACATTTATGAACGAATATCGTGTTGTGTGGGAAATTGATATATCCGCAGAAACGCCTCAACTGGCTGCCCTGGATGCCCAAGACATCCAAAGGGATTTGGCTGCCCGCTCGTCCTTTTCTGTTGAGGACACAATCACCAAAGACACCTTTATCGTAGAGATTTCCGAAAATTATGCCGTCACGGTTGAACAGACCAGTCCCGAAAAGCTCCTTGAAGGGTTGCGCTCTCGCCAAGCTGTCCTCACAGACCGATTGCAGGAAATCTACGAAGCCATGTTCCGTTACAGTCGCGCCGGCAAAAACATCCCCTATGAATGGGTGGAAGAGTTGCGGGAACTGAATATCCTTTGCAGTAAAGAACAGGCCATCTTCTCGGAGACACTATGAAAGCCAAAAAAGCTCTCAACCCGAGTGCCGTTCAACCGGAACAACCATGGCTGATCATCTGCTGTAACGCAGAGGGCAACCGGGTCGTGGAATCCCATCATCGGGAATCCTCCGCCATGCAGGGTGCCTTGGTTCTGGACGGCCATGACCACAGATATGGACACAAAAATCAATACATCGTCCGTCATCGTTCCGAGGTCACCATCATCGATTAACCCAACACCAAGGAGGTTGCCGTGCATGTAGATCGCCCGGACCAAGATGTTTGGGAAGAAGGTCGCCTGGATGCTCATGCCAATATTCCTTTGCGCTATGACCGTTTCTTTCCGCAATTCGCCATCTATATGGCTGGATGGCGCCACGGTAAAATCGAAAAGCTCAACCAACGCACAACCAAATAATGAGGGTTCAGGCTGTATCCCTATACGGTTAAGCCTCGTTCCCAATAGTCCGGTGGACCAAAGAAGGCTTTGAGTGGAGCTAAAGCCCCTATGCGATGAAACTCAAAGTTGCCCGCAAGGGAGGACATGCATTAACATGCCCCTGATCAAAAGGCTCGTGATACCGATGGCGGTATGACCCACTGCGTTCAGGGAAAGGGGAGACTGAAGCCGAGTCCGTCGTGTGCTCAAACCCGGCAGCAGGGTGGAAAGCCCTGTACTTTAAAATTACGAAGTGAGTGGTTGGAACGGTATACACGGCAGAAATGTCAGCAATGTTTGGTGGACTGCAGACTACCATTCATGTAAGCCTATGCGGGTTCGACTCCCGCCTCACTTCACCAGAGCCAGCGGATAAACGTACCCCTCCAGCATGAGTCCGTGAGAGGCGCCCTCGATAAACACGGGCAAGGAACAGTGCGAATTGTGTGCGTGACGGTCGGGAGAGGCCGACAAAAACTGGAGCCAGCCGGTTATCTCCAGGTTAAATAAACTGGCCGAAGCACCCTGCGGCGGTAGGGTATATCCCTACCGTCGTGGCATAATACTACAAAAATGTAGCGGAGTGGTGCTGTGCGGGTGGTTCGATTCCACTGAGTTAATATGGGTAAAGGGTGTGGGGACACTCAAGATAACTGACAGGTTCGATTCCTGTCCTCCCCCGCTACATAGATGAAATGAAAGGCTATATCCTCTAGGTTACGCCTCATCATTTTTATTTTCTGGAGAAACTTATGCCAACGCTGAAGGATCTGATCAACGCCCAAAAGGAACTCGATTACAAGTTCACCTACGGCAAGCACAAGGGAAAAACCATCGAAGAAGTTTTGTACGATGACCCGGGTTACATCATTTGGGCTTCGGAGAGTATTACAAAATTCAACCCGACAGCAAAAATTTTGCAAATGGCGCGGGATCTTATTAACCTCGATCCTGGATCGGATATTAGGCTTGATATTTAAAAAGAGGAGTAAATCATGCGTCATGCAATCTACGGAAAAGACGCCTCACAGGCATCTGTAGCCCTTCTGGTGAAAGAAGCAGCCTTCGACACCAACAAGGTAAAAAAGGCTTATATCGACGAAATTGGGGCCAATCCCGGTGCCTTTATCGCTTACAGCCTATGGTATGACGATAACAATAAATGTCCGGCAGCTTTGGCCAAAGATTACCTAAAGACAGTCTTGCATTCGGCCAAGCAGATAGGCATTAAGACCATTCTTATTGCCGACTCCAATTATTTTAAATACCTGACCAAACAGGTAAAACCGGCCTCCAATTTCCTCGGCTGTGCCGTACCATCTAAAATTGAAGATTATGAGGACGTCTTTACCGTCTTCTATGCGCCGAATTACCAGGCAGCCAAATACAACCCGCAAACCACCAAAGAAATGGACATTGCCCTCAGTTACCTGAAAAAATATCTGACGGGCAACTATGTGGAGCCTGGTACGGATATCGTGCATTCTGCAAGTTATCCCCAGACCCTGAATGAAATCCGGGACAAACTGGAATGGCTTAAAACGAAACCGGCCCTGACCGTGGATATTGAAGCCGATGGCCTCAAATTCTGGAAGTGCGGGATCGCTACAATTGCTTTCGCATGGGATAAACATAATTTCGTGGCTATTCCCGTCGATCGTGGTTTCTTCGGTGCCGATACCGATGCAGTATGGGAAAAGCCTTTTAACTATTACGTAAAGCACCTATTAAAGGCATTTTTCTGCACCTACCCAGGTAAGCTGATTCCACACAATGCCTGTTTTGACTTCAAGGTATTGGTACGCTGGTTGTGGATGAAAAACCTGCAGGACTACCCTGGAATGATCAATGGTATTCAGCGTCTAACCAGGGACTTTGACGATACCAAAATCATCGCCTATCTGGCTACCAACAATGCGGTGGAAAATGTCCTCGGACTGAAACCGCTATCCACGGAATTTATGGGTAGCTATGCCGAAGACGTAACCGACACCACCAAAATCCCTTTACCGGATCTTCTGCAATATAACGGCAAAGATTGTCTGGCTACCTGGTTTGTCTTCGAGAAGTATTACCAGAAGATGGTCAACGATAACCAACTAGAGATCTATGAAAAGATCTTCAAGCCTTCGGTTATTACCCTCATCCAGACGGAGCTTTGCGGCATCCCTATTCTGCCGGACAAAGTTGCTGTGGCCAAGCGTACCCTTACAGAACTCAAAGAGCAGTACATAAACCTGCTCAATGCGTCCACTCTTCTGCAAGAATTCCAGCTTACCGTCAAGCAACGCAAGGTAGAGGAATTCACCACAGCGGCCAAGAAGAAGGTTTTTACCTTAGATGACCCTAGGATCCAGCGATTGGTATTCAACCCGAACAGCAACCAACAGGTGGCTGAATTCCTGTTTAATTATCTGAAATTGCCCATCTTGGATCTGACCGATACCAATCAGCCGGCTGTAGGAATAAAAACACTTAAAAAGCTCTTGAACCATACAACCAACGCACATTATCTGGAAATCATCAATGCACTCATTGACCTGAGCCAGGTGGAAAAAATCCTGACTTCTTTCATTCCTGCTTTTGAAGAAAACTCGGTGAAGATGCCGGATGGTACTTGGCGCCTGTATGGTAACTACAACCTCGGAGGTACCCTCTCAGGGCGTTTGTCCTGTGTCGCTCCATGGACACTGATTGTAACTCAACGCGGAGAGATTCCTATTTACCAAATAAAAATAGGAGACATGGTGCATACCCATAAAGGCAATTGGAAACCTGTAACCAATACCATTTACAAGGGACTGGATTATATGGTGGATATCCGATTGTGTAGTGGGAAGGTTTTCACTTGCACAACCGACCATAAAGTATTATTGTCTTCCGGGCAATGGAAAACAATAAAGGAGATACTCAATGTCAATTTCCAAAGAATGGACGAGCAGCCAAGTAAATATTCAACAAACTCTCCAACTGTACCGCTCTTTGCAGAACGGGCTGACGATGGAAGGCATTGCCAAAAAGCTCTCAACGACCTTCCACAATGTCTCCCATGTACTGAGAAACAATCTCTCTCCGGAAGAGCTTACGGCAATCAAAGCAGTGAAGTATTCTGCCTCCAAAATTGGAGACAAAAGCCCGATGAAAGGGAAGTTCCGGGAGAAGCACCACAACTGGAAAGGGGAATGCTCGGATTGCAAAGGGTACCTGACAATCCTGTTCAATGGCAAGAGAGTGTTTGTACATCATGCAGTTATAATGGAACACCTGGGAATTACCCAATTACCGAAAGGAATGATAGTACACCATATAGACAACAATCCGTTGAACAACTCCTTAGACAATCTTGCGTTGACTACAAAATCAGGACACAAAACACTTCACTATTTGCAGGCGCAGGACAGCCTGGCGTTGAAATTAAAGAAATCGTCTATCGCGGAAGCACTCCAGTATATGACTTAACCGTGCAGGATGACGCAAGCTATCTGTCCTGCGGATTTTATTCCCATAACAGTTCCGATCCGAATCTTACCAATATCCCATCGCATTCCTTTTGGTCAAAGCTGATCAAAGAATGCTTTGGCTTTAACACCATCGACTGGTTATTTGGCGGTGCCGACTTCAACTCGTTGGAGGATATGGTCTCCGCCCTGACCACCAGAGATCCGAACAAAATGAAGGTCTATCTGGATGGTTACGATGGCCACTCCCTGCGAGCATTCTCCTATTTTAAAAAGCAGATGCCGGACATTGTGGATACCGTGCAATCCATAAATAGCATTGCGGAAAAGTATCCGGATATGCGTCAGAAATCCAAGGCACCCACTTTCCTGCTGACCTACCAGGGTACTTCGCACGGATTGGTCAACTCTCTCGGTCTGTCCCAGGAAGAAGCCGAAGAGATTGAAAAAAACTATCACGAATTGTATGCGGAATCCGATGCTTGGGTAACGGAACGCCTGCAGAAAGCCTGTATCGATGGCTATGTTATCGGTGCTTTCGGTTTGCGCTTACGCACACCGTTGCTTAAAATGAATGGCCCTGGCAAACTGCATTACAAAGCAGCCGCCGAAGGACGGACGGCCGGCAACATGCTGGGACAGTCCTATGGGATGCTCAATTCCCGGGCTGCCAATGAATTCCGCGAACGGGTATGGGCTTCTCCCTACAAGTATGATATTTTCCTTTGTGGCCAGATCCACGATGCCATATACGTGTTCTGGCGCAATACAGTGGCGATTACCCACTGGGTCAACGAGAATATTATTGCTTGCATGGAATGGGATGGTCTCGTAGAGTTGCAGCATCCCGTGGTAAAAGTCGGTGCGGAATTGGATATCTTCTTTCCTGATTGGGCCCATCCGGTTAAATTAAAAAATCACATGACCAAGGGCGATATTTACGCCCTGAGCTGCAATGTTTAAGGGGGAACGTTGAACTATTACATCGGCATTGATAATGGAGTTACCGGTTCCGTATGCGTACTCGACGAAAGCGGCAAGTGTCTGGAATACTGGCCGACCCCTGTAGAAAAAACTCTCAATTACACCAAAGTCAAAGAATACATCACCCGGGTACAGGGCAACATTCTCGGAAAGAAGCTGCGTCCCTACGCGGAAACGGGTACGGTGGTTATTGAACGTCCTCTGGTTAATCCAGGTCGTTGGAAGGCTACTGTTTCGGCTCTGCGTTGTGACGAGGCTACCCGTATTGTGTTGGAAATCCTCGGCCTGCGTTTTATTTACGTGGATTCCCGGGAATGGCAATCTGTGATGCTACCTAAGCGCAAAAGTTTGCCTGCTGTCTCTCGCAGTATGACTGCGGCAGAAAAAACAGCACACAAGGCAAAAGCGACAGCATTTAAAAAGGAAACCAAAGAGTTGTCTCTTATGGTAGCTCAACGTCTTTTTCCGCAGATAGCTTTCAGCAAAGACGGGGATGCAGCCCTGATGGCCGAATGGGCCAGACGTCAACGCATGTAATAGCCTCCGGCTATTGTAACGAAGCCCTTGTTTAGCACAGACAAGGGCTTCTTTCTCTTTACTCTCTCCAAGGAGCTTTCGATGCGCTTTACCAATGAAAATAAAATTGGACTTTCTACGGCAGTGTTTTTGGTGCATGACGATTACGATTATGATCCAAGACCTAATGCCGTGTCTGCTACCGGCCTACTCAAATCCGTTCGTCAAGCCATCCTGACCAAGAGGGCTGACACCAAGATCGCAACAATGGACATCAGTCAACTGATGAATTCCACGCTCGGGACTGCTGTACACGATGCGATCGAAAAAGCCTGGTCAAACGGTAATTACATCAAGGCCATGCGCAAGCTCGGATACAAACAGAAAACTATCGATCGCATTGTGGTCAACCCTGGCTACAAACAGGAAAATGGTAAATGGGTGAAAGATCCCGCAGCACCTCCATTGCCGGCCAACGCCATTCCAGTATACGTCGAAATCCGTACAGAAAGAGAACTCGATGGTTTCATCATTACCGGTAAATTGGATTTTGTCGGGGACGGTGAGCTGGAAGATCATAAAACAACCGGCGTCTTCACTTACATGAAGAAAACCAACGATGAAAAATACCGCCTCCAGGGATCGATTTATCGCTGGCTGAATCCTGACTTCATCACCAGTGATCGGATGCTGATCAATTTTACTTTCACCGACTGGAGCAAACTCAGCTCCATGATCGAGCGTGCCAAAGGGTATCCGCAGAATCGCATGATGAGCGTACCCTTTACCATGATGACTATCGAAGATACCGAGCTTTGGCTTAGAAATAAAATCAAAGCCCTGAAAGATAACATCAATAAGGACGAATCCGCCTTGCCTCTCTGTACCCAAGAAGAACTGTGGCAGGATCCCACTGTCTACAAATATTACAAAAACCCTTCTTCCAAAGACCGTTCCACAAAGAATTTCGATAACTTTGCCGAAGCACAAATGCGCCTGGTCAAGGATGGTTCTGTCGGCGTGATCGATATCGTAAAAGGCAAAGCCAAAGCATGTCTGTATTGCACGGCTGCCCCGATCTGTTCCCAAGCCAAGCAGATGGTCATTGATGGCCTTCTGGATATGGAGCTTTAATATGACTTCCGATAATGCCACAAATCCTATGCAACTGTGCACGGAAATTCGTGCCAAATTCATGACGATGCAGCCGCCAAGCCCGCAGCAGCAGGTAACCATGGATCAACTGAACGCTGCCGCAGAACAAGTCTGTGAAGTGCTGCAACCGGTGTTTCGTTTACTGGTTATTGAAATGCTGCAAATGAAGCGCGATGCTTTGCTGAACACTGGCGTACCACCCAAAAAACAGAATATAGGAGATTCCCATGCGAGACTTAACTCAACTGTCCTTCCATCCAACGGCGGAACAGATAGTTCACATTCTGTGTGAGCGCACGCAGAATACCAATCCCCAGTTTTTCCGCATGATGGTTTGCTACTATTTGTGCAAAATGGCATCCACCATGCGGGTGCATGTAAAGACCAAGGACAGAGGTAATATCCCGATTAACTTTTACGGGATAAACCTGGGTATCTCCGGGATCGGTAAGGGCTTCAGCACCAACATCATGGAAGACCAGATTATCGATAAATTTCGTAATGTGTTCTTTGAGCAGACCTTACCCAAAATTGCCGAGAATAACCTGCGTGCCCTGACTTCGCGCCGTACCAACATTTATAACTCCAACCCTTCTTTAACGACTCCCATGATCGATTTCGATGCCATGTATGAGGACGTTAAAAAGGAATACGAGAGCCTGGGTAAACTGGCTTTCTCCTTTGACTCGGGTACCACTGCAGCGGTCAAGCAGATGCGGCATAAACTGCTGATGGCCGGCATCGGCGCCATGAATCTGGAAATCGATGAAATCGGTTCCAACCTGCTCGGTAACGTGGATGTTCTGAATACGTTCCTGGAACTGTTCGATGTCGGCAAAATCAAGCAGAAGCTGACCAAGAACACCAAGGAAAACGTGCGTTCGGAAGAAATTGAAGGCAAGACGCCGACCAACCTTATGCTATTCGGTACTCCTGCAAAACTGTTTGACGGGGCCAAAACGGAAGATGAATTCTGGACATTCATCAACACCGGTTATGGACGCCGGTGCTTCTTCGGGTACACCCGTGGCGTAGCCAGGAACAAGAAGCTTACCCCGCTGGATGTGTATAACATGCTGACCAGCACCCAGGCGGATCAGCTTATCAAATCCTTGTCCAATCGCTTTGCTTCACTGGCTGACGGTATCAACTACGGAAAGGCGATCGATATTTCCAAAGATGTCAGCCTGGTGCTCATCGAGTATAAGCTTTATTGCGAAAACCTGGCTGACGCCATGGGTGACCACGAGGAGATGCGCAAAGCAGAACTCTGTCACCGGTATTTCAAAGCCCTCAAATTGGCAGGAGCGTATGCGTTTGTCGATGGCCATGGCGAAATCACCGAAGACAATCTGTATCATGCGATCGCCATGGCCGAAGAATCGGGACGGGCATTTAACCGCATGTTGAACCAGGACAAGAACTACGTAAAATTGGCCAAGTATATCGCCGGCATCGATCGGGAAGTCACCCATGTCGATCTGACTGAGAGCTTGCCATTTTACAAAGGTGCTGCCGCGCAAAAGCAAGATATGATGCAATTGGCGATCGCCTGGGGATACAAGAACTCCATCATCATCAAACGGAAATTCGAGAGTAATATAGAATTTATCCGTGGAGAAACTTTACAACCTACCAACATGGATCAGCTCTATCTGTCCCACAGCGGTGACATTGCCGTGGGATACAAGAATGTGTTGGCACCGTTTAACCAGCTCCCTGCATTGGTAAAAATGAAGGATCATCACTGGTGCAACCACCATTCCAATAGTGGCCGCAGGGCGGAAGAAGCCATGGTGGAAGGCTTCAACATTGTCGTATTGGATGTGGATGGTGGTGTGAAACTCGACACGGTGAAAACTCTGTTGAAAGACTACACCTATCTGATCCATACCACCAAACGCCACACTGCCCAGGATCATCGCTTCCGTGTGTTGTTGCCCATGAATTACATCCTTAAATTGAATGAAATCGATTTCAAGGAGTTCATGCACAATATCTACGAGTGGCTGCCATTTGAATCGGACACTGCTTCAGGACAACGCGCCCGTAAATGGGCTACTACCGAAGGCACGGAAATCCATGTGAATCATGGGGCTCTGCTGGATGCACTGTTATTCATTCCACGTACCAGCAAGAACGACGAACGCCAGCAACGCATGACACAATTCCAAGACATGGATGGTATCGAGCGTTGGTTCATGTCCAACTCCTCGGAAGGCAATCGCAACAACCAGCTTCTGCGCTATGCCTTAATGCTGGTGGATTCCGGTTACAATCTGGTAGATATCGACATGAAAATCGATAGTCTCAACCGAAAACTGGATAATCCTCTCAGCAGCGATGAGATCGAACAGACCATCCGTAAAACCGTGTCCAAAAAGTATTACCAATCCGGAGGCACTTGATTCCACTGCCTCCGGCAGTTTGACCGAAAGCTATCTTATTCCCCTCAATTACGGAGGAACGAATGTCGCAACAAAATGATCATTTGGTTCTGATCGGAGGAAAAAGCGGAGGAGGCAAATCGGCCTCACTCCGCAACCTTCCAGAACCAGAAGGTGTCCTGTACCTGAACTGCGAAGCAGGCAAGAAACTCCCCTTTGCCGCCAAGTTTCGTAAAGGCCCGGACGGACAAACAGGCTTTAAAATTACCGATCCGTATCAGGTATACGATGCGTTCGACTTTGCCGAAAAGCAAGGCAACAGCATCCATACCATTGTGGTGGACAGTCAGACTTTCCTGATGGATATGTTTGAAAGTGTCCATGTCATTCCGGCAGCCGACACCCAGAAAGCCTGGGGAATGTACCAGCAATACTACAAAAACCTGATGCAACAATATGTAGCAGGATCCAGCAAGAACGTGATATTTACTGCCCATATTATTGATGTCCTGAACGACAGCGAGCATATCATGGAAACCAAGGTACCCGTCAAAGGCGCCTTGAAAAATCAGGGTATCGAGGCGTATTTCTCGACCGTGGTGGAAGCACGCAAGATGAACCTTATTGATCTGGAACCCTACCAGAACAGCCTGTTGACCATCACCGAAGAGGAGCGTATGCTCGGCTTCAAGTATGTGTACCAAACCCGTATTACCAAGGAATCCGTTGGGCACCGTATCCGCAGCAACATGGGAATGTGGTCAGTGCCTGAAACCTTCATCGATAACGATGCCGCCATTCTGTTGAAACGGCTTCACGATTATTATGCCTGATATTCAGGCCAACCAAGGAGAACCCAATCATGGGAATTTTTGACAACGTAGACAATTCTGCCAATACCGCCCCGGAAAAAGATATCGTTCGCGGCCAGCGCCAGGAACCGTTGCCCTCGAATATTTACAACCTGATCCTCATGCATGCCTATGCCCAAAAAGCCACAAGTGGCGCATTGGGTGTGCATGTGCTGTTCAAGGTTGCTGGCGGCGAGCACAAAGACCGCGAATTCCGCATTACGGAATACGTCACTTCCGGCGACAAAAAGGGCAACAAAACCTACTACGAGAAGAAGCAGGACGGCGGCAAGGTTGAGCAATTTGCTCTTCCCGGGTTCTCCCTCATCGACTCCATGGCGCAGTTGGTGGCTAAAAAAAGCATCGTCAATTGCGCCGTTGAAAAACGGGTCATCAAGCTGTACGACTACGATAAACGCGCCGAAGTTCCCACCGAAGTCGATATGTTTGTCGAACTGGTGTACAAAGGCGTCTGTGGCTGTGTTCTGCACCGCATTGAAAATAAGAGTGCCAAGAACACCCAGACCGGCGAATACGAGCCCACTGCCCAGACCTACAGCACCAACGTGGTGGACAAGTTCCTGAGTGCCGCTAACCGTAAAACGGTTTCGGAGCTGCAGCACGATATTCCGGCTGATTTCAAAGACAAGTGGCTGGATAAGTGGAAAGGGCAGATTGACGATCAATCGATTACCGTGCAAAATGCCGGCATCAAAGGAGCACCTGCCGCATCAGGTGACAACGCAGCCAAAGCCAACCTGTTTGGTTAAACTGCTCTGCAGGGCATTGCCCCCGGCATCGGCACCGTATCTCTCAGCGGGGTTAACTATTATGCAGTTGGCCTCGCTGCTATTATCCCCAAGCAGAAAGGAAATATGTACAATGCAAATTAAATTGGATCAGAAGGACCTAGAACGCGCCATTCTCGGCCACCTGGTAGATATGGGGTTGCCGGTGATGAACCGCAATATCCATATCCAAATAACCATGGGGAAAGAGCTTGGCGCTTTGATCGACATCTGCGACATTCCCATTGCCTTTGCCAAAGATGGTGTGCTGGAAAAATCGACAGGTATTTGTAGTTGCCAGAATGAAAAGGCAAATCTGGGTGGAGAAGCCGCTCCTGTCTTCGGTACGCCTGCCTCGGCTGCTGCCACCACATCTGCTGTTACGGCTACCGCTACCAAAGAGGAAGCCACTACGGCAGTGGAGGATATCGATCGGGAATCCATGAAGAAACAACTGGATGAACTCGGTATCGAGTATGCACCCAAAGCGCACACCACCACTCTGCAGAGCCTGCTGGAAACAGCTCTGGCTGAGAAGGCAGCTAAACCTGCAGAAGAGGTTAAAACGGAGGACCCCTCTTCGTTGTTCGGTAATGCCGAGCCTACCACAACCAAACCGGCAGAAGAACGCCAGCAGGAAGAGCCTGTTACTTCCCTGTTCGGTCAGCCGGCCAATGATGGTTGCTCCGATCCGCCTCCTTTTGATTTAGCACCGGAAACCAAAGATGCACCGGTTACAGAGGAAGACCTCGACGACAAACCCCTTTTCGGGGTGTAAGCCATGGGTACCCTGCGAGACTTGATTATAACGGCAATCATTTTACTAGTCGGTTTGACACTAATGATTGCTTTTCCTATCGTCGTCCTGCTCGTTGTATTCTGTGTCGTAGGGTACCTTATTTTTGCTCTTGTCCACGATACACGACTGACACAACAGGATGAATCAGAAACCCATGACGAATCAACCGACAATTCTTCGAGTTCTGGATGAGTTGAAACAGGCTGATGCCAAGTATCCACCCATGGCAGAAGCAGTGGAAGGCTTGCACACGATCAAATGCGAGCTGGCCGAACTGGAGAGGGAAATCATGCGGCAGGGATTTGACCAAAAAGCCATGATCAAAGAGGCTTTACAGGTTGCTGCTATGTCTCTTAAATTCCTTCGAGACTGCTGCTATATGCCCCTCAAAGTATAAACAGAATACTCACCGGAGTAACAAACAAAGCCCCGATACTCTCGGGGCTTTTTTTTTTTTTCTATGCTACTTTTCCTTGCAACTTTCTCGATATACCTCGGGTAAATGTTGACGGAACATTTCCATGGCATACGCCGCCATACAATGATTCTTCTGCCAGAAGAATATTCCGTTAATACTTCGATAGGCAATACGTCCCCAATATGTATTACGTGTGCGGTATGCCCGAGCGGATAGTGTTTCATCTGACCATCCTCGACACAGCACATTGGCGGTTTGATCCAACATCAACAGAACTTGCCAAGGCCATTGTTTTAAAGGAACCATAGTTCTCCCATTTTCATCATGGCTAAGTCCAGTGCCTGCTCTAATTCATCAACGGTAACCAAAGCTTGAGTATTGTCCGCCAGTACCCAAGGTATCGTTGCAGTGCCGTTGGAACGCATACGCCGTGCAAAACGATCCATGCGTTTCTGGCTCTCTTCATCCCCATCAAAGAGCATAGCCGTCTTTCCACGATATACCGTAACAACGATCTCACTTACTTTCTTGGTGCGCCGTTGCTTACGTTTCTGCCTTGACACACGCACATCAATCTTCATTAGCAATGATCTCCACAGTGTGATTCAAGTAAGGCCACGCTGACAGGGTGATGGTATGCTTTCCCGGCTCATCGAAGGTTAGCTCAACGGTACCGTCATCAACCTCGAAGGCCTGGCCGTCGATTGTGACGGTACAGGGAGCCGGAAGGTTGGCGATGGTGGCGACATCGAGGCCATCAGCGATAACCGCAAGCTTTTGTACGATAAAGGGCATTGAAGGACGCTCAACCACAGCTTTGAGTGTCAAGTCAAACCAATGAGTCTCCCCGGAAAAATTTCCTTCTATGTAACCCAATCCGTTAAACACCTGTTCGGACAACAAATCAGCAGGACCTTGCACAACACAAAAAAGCTGACCTGTCGCCGCATCATATGTAGTGATAGTTGGCATAAAGGTTTCCTTTACCTCTTAACAAGAAAAACAACGAGCGTACTTTGCGCTTCAAGATACACATACTGAGGAGGATTGCTATACAAAGATAAGGTGTAGATTTGCGCTGTAAAGGTATAATCACCGGGCGTTGATACACTATATAACCCGGCTCCAGTAAGGGGAATATACGCGTATGTATACGACGTATCAACATCATCCACAGTAACAGAAGTAACGATATGCGTAACTTGGGTCAGTCCGCCAACAAGCTCTCCGGCACAAACAACCCTGGCTTGGGCATTAGCAGTTGGTTTGTTTGTTGTAGCCAGAATCCTCGGGAAAACAGCCAAGGTTACAGGACCGGCTTGAACCATCTCTGGGGTGACATTTACAGTAATAGTCAAGGGGGTGTTTACCCAATTTGATGACCTTGGTGCTTGGTACTTTGAAGATAGCGTAGCAGTAACTGGCACCATAACCGCATCCGGCCCGATCTGTAGGGTCCCTACTGCCGCGTCGGCAATATAAGCAGAGCCGATCGCAGCTGTATCAATATAGGTAGAAATATTGTCGTTAGTTATTTTATCGATACTGGCTAAATCCCCTAAACCATCAACAAAGCTTTTATCAAGCGTTCCGCCCGACTGCAGAATCGTTTCTCCTGCGGCAGAACGGATAATAAGGGCACCATCTTTGTTTATCTCCCACATGGGTAATTGGGTAGCGCCTTCACCATCACTCCGGATCTGTCCCGAAATCTCCGCATTGGTAACTGTCAGCAGATCCCCCCGGATCTTTCCTGCTGACACGATATCTGCGCCAAGGGCATCTACTGATACCGATCCATTCACCAGCAAATTGCCATCTATAGCTTCGGTAATTACTTCGGTGAAATGTGCTGCCAAAATGGATATGTAATCCTGCGTAGACATGCCGATGTATACACGGGTACCAGAGAGCTGGTTACTGGCGTCTGCGAGGGTAATCTTGTCATTTGGACGCAACCACCCATCCGATGAGAATCCAGCTCCAGGCGGTACACCGATAATATCCCGGGCCACGTTTTGAGCATTTGCATTATCCAAGGTGCCTACCCAACTGGCAACAACCGCTTCGGTCACGTAGATGGCTGCTGCATCACTTTCTTCGATCGTAAAGATACTGCTACCGCGAGATCCTGTGGCGCCATTGGCACCACGAATGGGAATAGCAAGGCCCCAACCATTACCTGTACCATCATCTACTTTTTGTGACATCCACCCTACTTCGGAAGTGGCATCTGTGTGCCATCCACCGTCCGTGCCGGCAACATTGGTAGGAGGGGCAGGAGCTATTCCAGTAGGATCGGCGTCATGGTATGTGATGTACACAGATAGTCCATCTGCCCCATCTGCTCCTGCAACCCCGTCATTCCCATCCAGCGCCATCAATTCCCACGCAGTACCGTTGTAGAGATACACCGCTTTATTACTGGTGTCGCGGTATACCCAGTTAATTTCAGGGTTCGCTGGAGGAGTGGCAAGATCCCCTTTCCATACGATGGATATCCCATTGGTACCATTTACAGCACCAATCCGTATAGCTGCTCCCCAGGCAGTTGTAGTTCCTTGATCCACCTTCTGGGACATCCAGTTGCACGCACTGTCCGGGGCTGTATGCCAGCCGCCCGATACACCATCAACGGTTGTCGGGGGAGTAGGCGGCGTGCCATCTGCCGGGGCATCATGGTAAACAATAGACACGCTGAGACCATCAGCACCATCTGCGCCATTAACGCCGTCATTACCGTCCAAGACCATGATCTCCCAGGCGGCGTTTTTGTAAATGTAGATGATCCCATCGATCGTGTTTTTGTACACCCAGTTTGTCTCGGGATTAGCTGGAGGAGCTGTAAGACCTCCCTGCCATACGATGGATATGCCTTCTTGACCATCCACCCCGTCTACCGTCATCTGGTACCAAGCATCATCCTGGAAAATATAGGTCTTTTTATCCGTAGTGTTGTAGTAGGAATTACCATTTACGGCACCGATAGGATGAGACGATGCTTCACCCAACCAAACGATTGATACACCGTCATTGCCGTTAACGCCATCGGCGCCGTTTATGCCATCATTTCCTGGAGGGCCTTGAATACCCGGATCTCCCTTTTCTCCGGTAGCACCGGTACTCCCGATCGATCCGTGCTGCACAAACAGCACCGGAGGACTCCATACGTCCTGCTGCGGTGCCTGTGCATCGCTGGTAAAGAAGCGGGTGGATACGAATACAGGATCGATCCCAGGAAGCGGGGTGGTTGCCCATTTCCCACCATCAGGGATCGGGACACTGAAAGAGCCCCCAATAGGGACATCCGGTACCGTGGCAGATCGCTGGAATACCATGGCCATGTGTTGTCCCTGGCCGGAAGTGCCGTGCGTCCATTGCTCGATCTGTGCATCGGTAACAAACCGATTGTTCTCGTCCTGTGAAATGACCTCGGGAGGATGACTTCCTGGAGCACCGTATACCTTTACATTACACGCCATAAATTACCTTCCTATTTTACCGTGGCATTCGCAACGGTACCCAGCAAATCCATAGTCAAAATCCCCTTGTACGACCCTTCCAATACTCCCAGCGGTGTACCGAGGTTCTGCGTAAGCCCTTTAGTGAATCCAGGAATCGAGTTGATGATGTTGTCCCCGATACCGGAGAATTGTCCGAGCAGATACACCGCAATAGCAGAGAACGGCGCGTCTTTGACCACGTTCTTGATATGCTTCAATACCCGCAACTGATACTTGGAGAAGAACACCAGACCTACCGAGTTCAGGTATTCCAACGATTTGTGCGTCGGCAGATCGAAGTTGATGAACTTGTCGATCGCCGTGTAGACCGCATCAGCGTGGGACATACCCTGGCGCTTGGTCAGGTGCTGGTACAATATGTACCGGCCTACATAGTCGGTCATTTTAACGGCATTGTTCATCATTTTAAAGCCTTCTGTATCCTGGGTCATAAACAGGACACGAGTAGCTTTTTCCATAGGTTTGGGCATCTTGGACAACACCGTATCCATGGCTTTATCCAGACCATAGGAATAAGGCGATGCCACATGCGCCGTATCCACATCGTCCACGATGGACGGCATCAATCCGGCATCGATCAGAATCTTGGACGTATTGTTGGCCAGTTCGTAATCCAGCCTGGTAATCTTCCTCTGCAGCGCCCTTATCTGGGTAGCCTTGTCGGCAGCACTGATATTGGTGCGTTGTTCCAGTATCCGCAACTGAGTGGTAGCCTGATTGTGCTTTTGCTGCAGGGACTGATAAGCCAGAGCACTGTTAATGGCTTCCCGGGCCCCTTTGATAACCTCATGCACCGGTACCCCATGCGACAGCAGCAGGGCGATATTACTTAAGTAGTTACCGTGGATAACCTTGAGGTTACGTACCACGATGTTGCTCTTGGCGTAATGGGTTACCTGCGTCATAAACTCTTCCAAACGCTTGGCCCGTATGACTGCTCTGCCGGCGTATTTGCTCCTCAACATGCTGCGACTGTCTTCATCATACGGAGACATACCGCTTTTATAGAAGGGGTTGTCCCAGCCAAGGACGAAAATCATGACTTCTTTAAGGGCACGTTCGAGCACTTTTTGGTGCTTGGATTCCTTCTGCAGGAAATTGATGATGCTGTACTTGTTCTGTCCGAACGCCAGGGTGAGCATATCCCTGCTTACGCGCATTCCGTCGCGTCCCCATACGGATTTGATCGTAAGACGCATCTTATCCGGCAGTCGGTAGTAGATCTCTCTCAGCTCAGGATCAGACGAAACAGGAGATATATCCACGAAATCATCAGGATACTTTTCAGAATACCCGTCATAGTAATCCTTTAAGGCATTAACCAATTCCGCATTGATTATTGGCGTGAATTTCTTGTCGATATTCTGGCTGGCCATGGCGCCCAGTACCGCATCGACTTCTCCGAACTGCTGCAATACCGTCTTCTTGGTATGCTCGTTCATCATGTAGCGCACGCCGAGAATATTTCCGTTATCGTCGAAGTGCGGCACCATGAAGTTAGTCTTTCCGGTGTGGGTCGAAGGCTTCCTGGGCGTGGATCGGTACATCTGCACCAATTTATGCTCAATAATACCGATCATTTTCTCAGTCTGCCTTTCCCCTTCTGCCCGAGGATTGACGATATTCCCTATCTGCTTTTGCAGACTGAACAGATCTTGCCCACGCTTGGTGTTGGTATTCATGGAAGCGATTCCCGACTGGTAATCATTGATCATACCGGTCAGGGATTTGAACATATAGATATCCTGGCGCACCGGATCATTCGGATCCCGGGTGATAGGAGTCTCTTCCATGGTGTATCCCATGCGTGTCAGCTCTTCCCGATCCTGCAGTGTTCCCTCGACATAACGGATCCTGTCGTTGAGAATCTGCTTGATGTAGCCTTTTTGCATCTTGCCGAATTTGCCGTGAAAAGCTTCGCGGAACGCCTCATCCTTCAACAGGTTGTGCGTGTGCATCACGCTTTCAAAAGCAGCCCAGTTCTCCTCCATCAAATAAGCCATGGTGCGCTTATCCGCCAGCGGCACATACCGCAGCGACATCAGCGTGGACAGCTCTTCCACGATAGCCAGGGCTCTTTGGAAATCCTCTCCTTGCAGCTTCTGCACGGTATGCAGGTTCTGCATGGCTACGATATTGTGGGCATTCATCATGACCACGCCGTTTTCGCGCATGGCACTGTGAATCATGAAATACCCTAGATCATCGGCGGCTTTCTCGAAGAAATACCGATGCTGTCGCAAGGCAGGATCCTCTTGAAGCTGCAGCAGCAGGCGCCCGATTTCCTCTTCACGGATCTGGTCGTTGGCTACCAGTTTTTTCAGGGTATCGGCGGTACGCCGATTTATCAGGTAGCTGAGATCAGTCTTCAAGCCGACTTCGGTGTAAACGGTCTTTTCCTTGGAAGACAGTTCCCGATCAAACCATTCGTTGATCCGATTGCGGATATTTTCGGCCGCCTCCACCTTGGCCGCATCCAGCACACGGTTGCGTCGATTGAGCAGTTCGTGCAAAGGACGCATCCGGCTGGTAGCTCCCTTCATTTCCGTAACCACGGCTTGCAGGAAGGTCTCGGTACCGTCCTTGTCTCCGTACCAGTTCAGAGCCCTGCGCATCTGGTAGGACAGGAAATTATTGTATTCCGGCAGTTGCTGCAGGTTCGTCCATAATTTACCCACAGGACGGCTTTCCATGAACTTGCCGACCTTTTCCTTGACCTTCTCATCGGCGCGTATGCTTAGTGCGGCCGTTTTTTCGGACACCTTCACGAAGTGGGAATACACACCCGTTTTGGCCATGGTATCCACAGTGGACAATGCCCTGACCAGATTCTCCAGTTCCTTATCTACCTGTCGGCTGTGTTCCTGTTTCATGAAGCGGGTATGGATGAAATCCATGACAACGTTAAACAGATTGACGATCGACTGTTGTATATTCTTCTCGAAGATCCCGAACACGGCCTTCTTGACCGCTTTTTGAGGGAGCTGCAGAGTAGCCAGGGACCGCTTGAAATTCTCGTTAGTTAAACCAATGGAGAGAAATTCCGCCAGTCCAGGGTGATTGCCGTCAGCGTTTGCCTGCGGCTCAAAGACATACCGCCAGCGTTCCTTGGCAGCCAGGATCTCGTGAGCATTGTTCGGATCGGCCAGAAACTGATCCATGTCATAGATCTCTTTTCTGTCGTTCAAGAACACCTGAAAAGCATTACTGCCATACCGTTCTTCAAAAGCATCCCGGGCGAACTCATAGAGCGTGTATGCCTGATTGCGCAGATAAGGCGACAGCTTCAAGCCAATGTAGGTAACATGGTGTACCAGCTCATGCACGTAGACTTCTGCCGCAGACATACGGATACCGTGCCCGAGCATCCCTGATTTGGGAATGGTGGACATCTGCTGGGTCTGCAGCCAGATCTTGCTACCATCTACTTCATACAAACCGGCAGTCTCCGCATCGATATTATGCGTACCGCGAAATAGCTGCACCGGTTTCATAACCTTGGCCACAATATTATCCAGCACCCGTGTCAGGTGCTGCTTGTGGTTGGGTGATATCGGAACGCTGCCGAAGCCTGCTGCGTTGTCGATAGCATCCATGGTCTCAAACACCTGAGTCACGTTCAGGGCATCCACCTTTTCGGAATTCGGATAGTCGTGCTGATCGGTGGAAATGTTTTGACTATCCGCGCTGGAGCCTTGCGTACCAAGAGCTTCCTTAGCCAGAGAGGCAACATGATTGGCAATTCCGTGTGTTTTGGTAGCATCGATCTCCAGCACGGTATCCCGATTGACACCGAACAGCGTGTCGTTTTCCATGTTCTGTGTGGTTACATCCGGATCAAAGCCGATCCCTCCGTTGGAGTATTGCGCTACCCGAGTAATGTGCTTCACCAGTTCCGCCTGGTTATCGGAGATCTCTGTTGCCATGTTGGCGGAATCATGCCGTACTTTGCGTAACTGAGCCAGCACCAGTTCCTTGGGGCTGAGATCGTTATCATACAAGAAAGCTTTGAAAGCGGCTTTTTTATCGTAACCGAGCTCTTTCAGAATGCCATATAACTGCGGGGCTACTTTTTCCAGGCCCTTGGAATCTTCGGCCCACTCGATAAGATCGTGCGTATTCAACACATTTTCATCCACCAACGCATCGAAGATGACTTCTGTGGAAATGCCCAACTCAACGGCCATCTTCTGGCCGGCAAGCATGGTGCTTTCGTGCATATCGGCAATGGCTTTACCGAGGTTGTAACTCTGTAGGATATCGAAGAAGCGTTTGTTGGTAGCATGCCCTACCGCATCGCTGTCTCCGATCGCATGGCTGAAACCATCATGGTTATTCAGAATATCGAATTCCTGCCCCATCAGGTCGTTGGCGATCATCGAGTCGATCATCTGCACACCACGGACAATAGGCGATACACCAGGGGAATCCAAAAAAGGAATGCCTTCCGGATAACCGTGCTGTTTTACCAAGGTACCGGAACGGTACTGTTGTTCCACTCTGGCACCGAATTTCTTGGCCGATTCCACAAACTTCTTCTGTTTGCCGTAAGATACCAACTGCAGATAACTGGGAGAGGATTCCGTATGCAACGGCGTAGGAATCTTCGGAAATACCGGTTCCAGTTCCTCAAGGATATGCTTTACTTCCGCCCGGGTAAGAGTGGAATACTTTGGCGATTTCCTGATAGCTTCCTCGTCCTTGGGATGCAGCTTACCGCCTTTTTGGGCTTTCAGATCACCGAGAGCCTTTTGGATCTTCGTTTCCACAAGGCGGTTTACCTTGGCATCGAGAAGCACGTTGTACAGGGCTGTCGAAGCGGATACCGCAGCCAGGAAAGGCTTGCGTGCTTCGATCAGCGGTTGGTACACGGATTCTATAGCAGCCTGCATGGCTCTTCCATACGTGTTGATTACCGAGTCCTCCAGTACCGCAACCTGCTTTTTCTCCACTTTAAATGCGAGCAACTTTTCAATATCGAACGTACCGTCTTTATTCACATACGTATCGGTTTTAAACACATCTCTGCTGCGTTCGTTATCCTTGAGCAATGTGTTGATATTAGTGAGAAGCGTGTGCAATTTTTCGTACAGTTCCGCGTTGGTAGGGCGTTCCGGATGCCCTTCGTGCAACTGCATCTCGGCAATCAGTTTTTCCATACGTTTGTAGATACCGTCATGCAACAGATCCACTTCGGTAAACAGATGGGTCTGGCGTTTCATGCCGGCACCATAACTGGTCTGCATAGTTCGCGGCTTGGACAGATTACGCACGACCTTGCTGACGATACCATCTTCCTCATGGAAAGGGCCAAGGATCGCTTCGGTTGCTTCCACCTTGTCGCGTAAAAACGGTTCGTCCTTTTCGGTGAATTCCTGCTTGAGCAATTCGATCTCTTTGGCCCAGCTCTGTCCCATACGCTGATACGCATCGTTCAGGTATTTATAGGCAGGGCCAAGCTTTTCATCCAGGTTTACCTCGCTGCGTGCAATACTCACCCCGCCCATGGCCACGGCTGCCAGCTTGTCCTGCATCGAGCCTGCATTAGAGAAAAACATCAACAGGCTGATAACCGGCCCATTGCTCACCCCGTCGATCTCTTTGTAGATATCGGTGACAAAAGGTGCATTCTTCCTCTTTGCGAGAGGCATTGCCTTGTAATTGAGATACCTGGCGTATTCCTGCAATCCCTTGAAACCATGCAGCTTCATGCCCGTGGCTTTTACTCCACGTGCAATAGCTTCCATCATCTGTGGAAGCATCGTTTGCGTTGTGTCGTATTCCTGGAAAGCCATAATGGCTTCCAGGATAGCGTAATGCTTATCCTGATCCGAAGCACCAAGTTTCCCAGGATGGTTAAGCAGTGTATCTAGTTTATCAAGCTGCTGGTTGACGCCGCCGACCTTGCCCGATTCAATATCCAGAGCCTGTGCAATGGCTTCCAGGAAGGAACGTTCGATCCCCTCTTTATTGGAAAATTTGCGGATCTGCAGGTTGGGTGTAAACTCTGTTTTCCAGCTTTCAGGAGCCACCAGGTTACGATCGATCTTCGAGTTCTGCGGGTTGATAAAACCCCGCATCAGCATACGCATGTTGTTCATGAATTCGTTCGGAATGTAGAAACGCTTATGCCCTCCTTCCTGCATCTGCTGCAGGAGAGTCCTTATATTGTGGATATTCCGGTCAATACCACGATTGACACTTTCCACGCTCTTACGGCGGATCTCCAGTTTGCCTTCCATGGATTCCTTGCCGACGATCATGTCGAACGCTTCTTGCATTTCCGGTGTAGCATCTTCCGCATCTAACAATGCCAGCATCTTCTCGAAGGCACCCATGCTGTGGTTACTGGCTACCCAAGGTGTGTCCATGTACTTCTGCAGGTTGTTCTGCTGGCCTTTATGGATAGCAAGCGAGGATCTGCCGGCACGCATAGTTTTACGTGGAGGCAGCTTTTTAAATGAGTAGTTCAGGCGACCTGTCTCATTATTAAACACTTTTTCAAAGATCTCCGGAGACTGGTTCATTCTGTTTTCAATCTCGCGGATAACATGCAGTGGTTCCGTATCACCAGGGTTCTCTTTACGGAGTACCGTGGAGTTGATCAGCAGCTCACCTTCCCGGGTCTTGCCGGATTCCTTGGAAAAGAACACCGGCTGGTTACCCAGGCTCCCACCTTCTTTCAAAATATCCAGGGCCTTGGTATACAACTCCTGTCTCTCCACAAGCTGCATCTGTTCCATTGCGGCTATCGCCATCAAACCGAGAGAGGATTCCATCCTTTCTCTGGCCGTGGCTGCTGCACTGTCCTTGGCTTTGAGGGATAATCGGTTGAGGATGGTACGTCCGAGACTGGAGGCCAATTCATTGGTGTTGGTACCGAGCCCTCCAAGACTCTGCAGAGCTTCCTTGGAAAGGATGGCATCCTTGGGTAATCCAAGCAGATTACGCAGACTGTCCTGCGATTGCACACCGAGACTGGTACGGCTGGCTTCATTACCCAGCCATTCATAGATCGTGGCGGCAATGGCTTCTTTTACAACCGGATCCAGCGTCTTCGTGGTATCTAGTGTCTGTCGATCCATAAAATACTGGATCATGTCTTCATGCCGAAAACTCAGGGAAGAACCTTCTTTCGCCTGAAATATGCTATCGATCGCCGCCGATGTTTCCGGCAGGAAATTGAAAGAAAAATCCTCGATGATTGCCCGTTCTTGCCGGTTGAATACGGCAAACCGTTTGGCCGCGTGGTAAACACTGCCGGCACGCTGCACCAGGTTCTTGACCAGCAGTTTTAAACCGCCTGCCGGTTCAAAGTGATTCAGTTCGTTATCGGGATCTGTGCTGCGTGAAGTGAATTGATAGGCAGGAAAGGCTTTAAGTGTTTCACTGCGCTTTTCCTTATACTTGGAGGCTATTTCCTTTTGTAGTGCTATCAGCCGCTGTTCATGAGCTTCTACTGCAGCAATGACCAGATCATGCCGTCCTGTTTTCAGGGCGTCCTGGACGCTTTTCGGAAGTTTATCGCGGGTCTCTTTTGAAGCGAGGTTAATACATTTCTGCATGGAAGCTATAGTGGCCATGAACATACCCTTGGGAAAGGAATAAAGAAAAGCCCGATGTGCAACTGTTGTACCCCAATATTAGTGCAAAGTCCATAAACACATGCTCAAGGTGCAGGCACTCCAAATCGTGAAGCCAAGCTTCGATAGTTCGGGCAGCGTTACCAGCGATGCCGAGTTGGCTTGGTGTTTTCATCGTGTCGATTTGCGCCCCGTTCGCGCCGGAAGCATCCAGCAATCGCGTGCAGGGCACGGTTGGGCAAACAAGCGTATAATCGAATAGGATGGTGTGGATGCGGTCTGAGAGCTGTCATGCTTAACTCCCGATACTGTTGATGGTGTGCCCAA
>Ga0265295_1001940_pt1 | contig 34626 bp, 28 predicted proteins | sample Munlansysbiofilm_FD_192503 | JGI IMG/M metagenome (GOLD analysis project Ga0265295, IMG submission 192503) | Leachate microbial communities from a municipal landfill in Southern Ontario, Canada - Methane capture system biofilm | ecosystem: Engineered > Solid waste > Landfill > Unclassified ... | reverse complement strand
TTTAAGTTTCTTGAAGGTGGAATGGTAGAGATTACCGCTTCTTATCCTGCCGGAATAATTAGCACAACTAAAGAGAATCTTGAGGCCGCCGCCGCCGGAGAGAACGAGGAGTGGACAGAACTTTATCCTGCTTTTGCTGAAATAGCTCTTGAAGAGGGGTTCCCAAAAATTGCCAGTGCATTTAAAATGATTGCAAAGGTAGAGGCAGAGCACGAAGCTCGCTACAGAACTCTTTTAGCAAGAGTAGAAGCAGAAAAGGTGTTTGAAAGAGAGGAGGAGATTGAGTGGCAGTGTCGCAACTGCGGTTATGTTCACAAAGGCAAAAAGGCATTGGAGACCTGCCCTGCGTGTCAACATCCAAAATCTTATTTTGAGCCCAAGAAAAATAATTATTAAGAGTTGAAAATAAGCCTATATTTGCGGATTATTTAAGACTATATGGAGAAATCTGCAACAAATAGAGCTATAAATGCAATTAAAGAGATCTTGCCAAAGACATTGAAAACATGTCTTTGGCTTGTTCGTATAACAGTACTTGTAACATTGGGGGTTCAATTTCTTGAATATTTTAAAATTCTCCCTTACATCTCTGCTTTTCTCAGTCCACTTTTCAATATGCTGGGCCTACCCGGGGAGGCTGCATTGGCATACGTATCAGGTTTTTTTGTAAATGTTTATTCAGCTATAGCTGTTATGGCTACACTTAACCTGGATATTAGGACTGTGACAATTTTATCTGCTATGATTTTAGCAGCTCATAATATGGTAACAGAGACAGCTGTTCAAAAGAAGACAGGTTCATCAGCTTTCAGAATGATAATGGTTAGAACAATATCATCATTTATCATTGGATATGTTCTCAATATTATTATTCCGGGGGGTGGCAAAATGGCAGTAATCGATGCAGGAGCATTAGATATTACTCTTATGGAGATGCTGGAGATATGGTTTATAAAAACATTACGTCTTGTTGTGACTATGAGCGTATTAATTTTCACCCTATCAATTATTCAGAGACTTCTCTCTGAATTTGGTGTGATTAAATGGCTCTCAAAATTTATGAGACCGGTAATGGCTATTTTTGGGTTACCTGCAAAAACATCATTTCTGTGGATTGTTGCCAACACCTTGGGTCTTGCTTACGGAGCTGCTGTAATGATAGACGAGAGTGAATCGGGTAAAATAACTAAAAAAGATATCGATCTTCTGAACCACCACATAGGAATATCTCATAGTAATTTTGAAGATGTCTTTCTAGTAGCGTCAGTTGGTGCTTCAATCCCCTGGCTTCTAGCATCAAGATGGACAATGTCGCTTTTGCTGGTCTGGGAGCTTAGGCTTGAAATGGCTATCAGAAAAAAAATTGTACCTTTGTGGGTTGGAAACAATAATAAAGCAATGTAAAAATGAGCGCAGAAAAAATAAAATGTTTAATAATTGGTAGTGGCCCTGCAGGATATACCGCCGCTATCTATGCTTCCAGAGCCAATATAGCTCCTGTATTATACGAAGGAATTCAGCCTGGAGGACAGCTAACTACAACAACTGAAATTGACAATTTCCCGGGATATCCAAGTGGTATTACTGGAAATGAGATGATGGAGGATTTAAAAAAGCAGGCAGAGAGATTCGGCACAGATGTACGCTTTGGATCAGTAAGCTCTGTTGACCTCTCAGAAAGGCCATTCAAAGTTAGTATTGATGATGAGAAGGAGATTCTTGCTGAGACAATAATAATCTCAACAGGAGCGACAGCGAAATACTTAGGCCTGGAGAGCGAAGAGAAATTCAAGGGACAGGGGATTTCTGCGTGTGCAACCTGCGACGGTTTTTTCTACAAAGGTAAAGATGTAGCTGTTGTTGGAGGGGGAGATACCGCTTGTGAAGAGGCTTCTTACCTTGCAGGTCTATGCAACAAAGTTTATATGATAGTTAGAAGGGATGTTCTCAGAGCTTCAATTGCAATGCAAGAGAGAGTTAAAAACACCCCAAATATTGAGATTTTGTGGAATTATAACACAAAAGAGATTACCGGAACACCATTTGGCGGTGTGAATGGTGCGATTCTTGCTCATAAGAATGGGACTGAGAAAAAAATAGATATTCACGGGTTTTTCCTCGCAATTGGTCACCATCCAAACTCTGAGATTTTCTCAAAATGGGTAAAGACAAATGAAGAGGGTTATATTTTTACTGAAGGTAAAAGTAGCAAAACAAATGTTCCTGGTGTTTTTGCTGCTGGGGATGTACAAGACCCTGTCTACAGGCAAGCTATTACCGCTGCCGGATCCGGATGTATGGCTGCAATTGATGCAGAACGTTTTCTCTCAGAGAACAAATAATTTAATAAAATGAATAAAGCCAAGCTTTTAATCGTCATTATCCTGGGTGGTATAATCACCTCTTGCGCATCTAAGTATGAACTGCTTTACAGAAGTGCAGATGTAGAACTTAAGTATAACGGTGCATTTGAGTACTTCAACCAAAAAAAATACAAAAAAGCTGCAGATTTGTTTGAACAAATCCTAATGGCTACTAAGGGAACATCCAAAGATGATACCGTCCAGTTTTATTTTGGTCTAAGCAACTACAAATGGGGAGATCTACAAACTGCCGAGGCAAATTTTGACCAATTTACAAGAGTCTTTCCAAGAAGCCCCTTTACAGAGGAGGCACGTTTTCTGAGGATTGACTGCTTGTATCAGTCAACATACAGATACGAGCTTGATCAATTACCTACTTATTCAGCATTGGCAGCAATCAACGAATTTTTATATGATTATCCTAATACTGAATACTTAGTTAAATGTAAAGATATGCTTGTTGATCTACAAGAGAGACTTGACAGAAAAAGCTACGAGGCAGCCAAGATATACCACACAATTGAGGATTATAAAGCAGCCACTTTTGCACTAAAAAATGCAATTAAGGAGAATCCTGATAACAGATATAGAGAAGACATTATGTATTATCTTGTTGTCTCTCATTACAGATACGCACATCAGAGTATTAAAGAGAGGCAGAGAGAGAGGTATTTGGCTCTTATTGACGAATATTACAATTTCATTAGCGAGTTTCCAGAATCAAAATACAGGAAAGAGTTAGATGGAATGTTCAACAAAGCGCAAGCAGAAACAAAAATAAATCAATAGAATATGGAAATCAGAAAAAATGTACCGGGCAATACTGTAACAAGAGATATATCAAAACTTGCAGAGCCTACAGGGAACATTTACGAATCTGTAATGATAATCGCTAAAAGAGCAAATCAAATCTCTGCTGAGATGAAATTTGAGTTGAATCAGAAGCTGGAAGAGTTTTCAAATTATGCAGATACTCTAGAGGAGACTTTTGAAAATCGTGAACAAATTGAAATTTCGCGTTATTACGAAAGACTCCCAAAAGCTACTCTTATAGCAGTAAACGAATTTGAAGAGGAGAGAATTCATTATAGAAAGATAGAGGAGTAATGCTTCGCGGTAAGCATATCTTGCTAGGAATAACTGGCAGCATTGCAGCTTATAAGGCCGCAATGCTGTCTCGTCTTCTTATTAAGGAGGGTGCTGAGGTAAAGGTTGTTATGACTGAAATGTCAAAACACTTTATTACTCCGCTAACTATGGCAACCCTTTCAAAAAATCCTGTGCTTGTGGAGTTTTATAATCCTGAAAACGGAGACTGGAACAGTCACGTAAGTATGGGTTTATGGGCAGATGCATACATCATTGCTCCAGCATCTGCAAATACAATAGCAAAGATGGCTGCCGGAATTGCGGATAACCTACTGCTTACTACTTATTTATCTGCCAGGTGTCCGGTAATGATAGCTCCTGCTATGGATTTGGATATGTTCAAACATAATTCTACTCAAACAAATCTAAAAATTATTGCAGATCGTGGAGTATCAATAGTAGAACCCTCTTCAGGAGAACTTGCAAGTGGGCTTGAAGGTAAGGGGAGAATGGCTGAACCGGAAGAGATTCTTTTTGCATTAGACAGATTGCTTACAAATGAAAAATCGGCCTTAAAAGGGAGAAGAGTCCTAATTAATGCAGGTCCTACCAGAGAAGAGATAGATAGAGTAAGATATATATCAAACTACTCATCCGGGAAAATGGGGTACTCAATTGCAAGAGAAATGGTGAGACGTGGTGCGATTGTAGATCTTGTTTCCGGACCCGTTTCACTTGATCCACCATTAGGAATTAATAGGATTTTGAATGTAAACTCAGCCGAAGAGATGCAAGAGAAAACTCTTGATTGCTATAAAGATAAAACAGACATTGTAATTTTATGTGCAGCTGTTTCAGATTATAAAGCAGAGAAACCTCAACAGGGGAAATTAAAAAGAGATAAGGGACCACTTACTCTAAACCTTCTCCCCACAAAGGATATCGCAGCAAGCCTGGGTGAAATAAAAGTTGAGGGAAGGATTCATATTGGCTTCGCACTTGAGGCCGATAATGAAATTGAGAACGCTAAAGAAAAAATTGGAAGAAAGGGATTAGATGCCATAATACTTAACTCTATGAATGATTCAGGAGCCGGTTTTGGCACAGAGACCAATAAGATTTCTATTATATCTTCTAAAGGAGATATTACTGCCTACCCTCTTAAAAGCAAAGAGAAGGTTGCTTCAGACATTGCAGACTTCATTGAAAACCTGCTGGTATGCTCAAAAGCCTGATAATATCAAACTATGCCCTCATTGAGAATCTTGAAATTGATTTCCCAGAAGGGCTTATTATAATAACCGGAGAGACTGGCGCAGGCAAGTCTATCCTTATGGGAGCACTATCTCTGCTCCTTGGCAATAAGGCAGATCCGGAGACTTTAAAAAATCCTGAAAAAAATTGTGTAGTTGAAGCGATCTTCTCAAATCCTGGAGATAGAGAGATGAGAGATCTATTAGTTAGCGAAGGAATTGACGCAGATAGTGATCTTATATTAAGACGTCTGATTACTCCCGGAGGGAAGTCGAGAAGCTTTATAAATGATCAACCTGTTACCCTTCAATTCCTCAAATCAATATCCGGGAAAATTGTTGATATCCACGCTCAACATCAACATCTTCTTTTAGGAGAGAGCAGATTTCAGTTATCTGTGCTTGATTCATATGCCGGAAATGGAACTCTGCTTAAAAAGTATTCAGAGGTTCACCGATTGCTTATAGAGAAAGAGACTCAACTTGGAAAACTTATAAAAGAGGTAGAATCTATAGAAATTGAAAACGAATTCAACGCATATCAGCTCAAACAATTAACAGACGCTACACTAAAAGAGGGCGAACTTGAGGAGCTGGAGAGTGAGTTTAAAATTTTGTCAAATGCTGAGGAGATAAAAATTTCTCTCCAAACTATATCCTCTCTAATTGAAAATGAAGAGTTCTCAGTAATAGCAAATCTTAAGGAGGCTTCTGCAGTTGCCGGAAAGATCTCTTCAAACTTCTCTTCAGCTAACGAATTGAGCGCAAGGCTAGAGAGCTGCAAAATTGAACTTAAAGATATTCTGGATGAGACTGAATCACTGGCTGAAAGTGTTATAATATCACCAGAAAGGGCCTCAGCAGTTGAGGAGAGGATATCTGATCTATATAAATTGCTAAAGAAACATCATCTATCAAACGTTACAGAACTTATATCATATAGAGATTCTCTTGCTGAAAAAATTGATAATTCTGATATGAGTAAGGAGGCAGTTGAGAAACTTAAAGTTGAAGTTGATATATTACATAAAGAGCGAACTAAATTAGCAGATAAACTTCATTCTATCAGAGAACAGAACATTGAGAAATTTTCGTCAACAGTAAGGTCAGTTGTAAGAGACCTTGAAATGCCATATGCAGAGTTTATAACTAAACTTGAAAAAGGCGATAATTATTCAGATACAGGTTACTCTACCATTACTTTTCTCTTTTCTGCCAACAAAAATATTGATGCCAGAGAGCTAAATAAAGTAGCCTCAGGAGGAGAGTTATCCAGAATAATGCTCTCACTTAAATCCATTTTAGCTAAAGGTATAGGTATGCCTACAATGATATTTGACGAAATTGACACAGGTGTCTCCGGAAGAATTGCAGATAAAATGGGTTCATTAATTATGGAAATGGCTAAAGAAATGCAGATATTTGCAATAACTCATTTGCCTCAAATCGCATCTAAAGGAGTATGTCATCTTCTTGTTTATAAAGAAATTGAAGACAATATTGGTACAAAAACTCTCATAAAGAGAATTGAGGGAGATGAAAGAAAGAAAGAAATTGCAAGAATGTTAAGTGGCACTAAAACTACAACTGCTGCTCTTGCAAATGCACAGGAACTATTAGAGAATTAACATATCATAACAACGAACTTAATATGAGATTAATTATTCAGAACTCTTACGAGCAGATTTCGCATTGGGCTGCTGCATATATTGTAAAAAGGATAAAAGAATTTGAGCCCACTCCAGATAAACCCTTTATCCTCGGTCTTCCAACGGGTTCAACCCCTTATGGAACTTATAAAGAACTCATAAGGCTATACAAGAAGGGTACTGTTTCATTCAGAAATGTTGTAACATTCAATATGGATGAATACATTGGAATTCCAAAGGAGCATCCGCAATCATACTACACATTTATGTGGGATAATTTTTTTAGGCACATAGATATCAAACCTGAAAATGCAAACATCTTAAATGGTAACGCTCTTGATCTTGAGAAAGAGTGTGAAGATTATGAGAAAAAGATTATATCATACGGAGGAATAAACCTATTTATGGGTGGAATTGGTCCAGACGGGCACATTGCTTTCAATGAACCTGGCTCCTCACTTGCATCCAGAACAAGAGTTAAATCACTTACTACAGATACAATAATCGCAAATTCAAGATTTTTTAATAATGATATAACTCAAGTTCCAAAAACTGCTCTTACTGTAGGAGTTGGTACAATTATGGATGCCAAAGAGGTTATGATTCTAGTCAATGGTCATCATAAGGCTAGAGCTCTTAAAATGGCTGTTGAGGGAAGCCTGAACCATATGTGGACTATCAGCGTACTTCAGATGCATCCAAAGGGTATTATAGTTTGCGATGATACTGCTACAGATGAGCTTATGGTAGGTACAGTAAACTACTTCAAGGACATTGAAAAAGATAATATAAATCCTGCAACTATGCTATAGGAACTATCTATCTCAGAAAATCTGCCGCCCTGCTAAACACTTTTTCAAAATAGTATTTACGCTCGGCGGCTATTTTTTCACCCTCGGGAAAAGGGTTCTCGTGTGAATATCTAAACGGAAAATCCATCTCCTCAATGCAGCTTTCTGACTCCATTCCAAGTGCAGATTTAATTCCGGATGTAGGAATAACAGAGTCTTTTGTCAAAGATATCACGCAAATTCTATAGCTATTCTTTTTGTAAAAGGCCTCTCTTCTATCCTTACATAAATCCTTATCAATATGTGCAATAAAAGCACTCTCCAAGTTATCACCCATTATTCTTTTCTCGTGCTGCGGAAATATAAACTTTGTTGTAAAGTAACTCTTTAATGATTGAAAAGTATCGCCGTCCATTATCATCCGAGAACTTCCGTTCATCTCGTTAAAAACAGCACCTCCACAAAACATAAATAGCTTACTATCGTTAAAGTGTCCCTCTACATCAGAGGTCAAGAGAACCTGAGACATCATAGCTCCAATTGAATATGCAAAAATGTCTATTTTACAACCCTTTGCAAGTAATGGATGCCTACCAGACCGTATCTCATTCATAAGTTGATGAACATTGTATATTGTTTCACGTCCACTTAGATAAAATCTATAAGGATCTGCCTGTAACCTTTTACTAAGAGCGTAGTTAATAAACGTTAAGTTCTCTGCCCTTTGCTTCCCCTTGTACTCTTCATCAATTAACTTTTGCATTGCTCTTGCATCTGACCAGCAGAGGGGAGATCTATTTATATGCATAGAGAGCGGAAAAAGGACAACCGGTCTTTTCAAATTATTTGCCAGGTACTCTGCCCAGGGCATATATTTATCCCAATTTCTCTCATTTAATCCGTGAAAAAGAAAAATAGCAGATGTAGCTTTTAATGACTTTTCGTCAGGAGATACGATATAATAATCAAACTTGGTATTCTCAATAATCTCCTCCTCTCTCTTGTTTAAAAGTTCAACAGGGACTATCTCTTTTCTCTTATTTAAGATCTCATCAAATCCGAGCTTTTCAATAAATTTTAAGACATCGATTTTCATAACTCTAAGGATATTTATACAAATAACGAGAAGTTAAAGGGGTGTTTAAAAAAAATGGTGTTTGTAAAGCACTAAGTTGGCTAAAAAGTAATATATGGGGTGAAATTCCAATATGTGTGGTCAATGAAAAAATAACTACTTTTGCATAGATATGAAAATACCCGACCATATATTAAAAAAGGTAAACATCGTGAGGCTTGTCATCTTTACGGCTGCCTTCGCTCTGCTTTTCATTAATATATATAAACCATTCGGCTCAAAAACCTGGTATAATGTATCTGATTTTAAATTCTTTCTATTCTCTGCTCCAATAATCCTGACCGGAGTACTTGTAGTTGTAATAAGCAGAATTATAATGTATTATTACTCCAGAAGACATAATATTTCATATGTAACATACCTTTTTTGGGTCTTCTTTGAGATTCTGTTTATGTCCCTCTTCTATACAATATTCACATTATCTCTTGAAGCAAATCAAGGGAAAGATGTTATTTTAACCTTTAAATCTTCAATGGTTAACACATCTCTTGTTCTACTTCTTCCATACATTACCTTATGGTTTTACTTTGGATGGGAGGAGAGTAAAAAGAGACTTTCAATAATTGAGGATCAGTCAAACGATGAGCTGGAGAATATTCCGGATAATATACTTTTTACAGATGATAAGAGAACATTAAGGCTCTCTGTCAGGCATACTGACCTTCTTTACATTGAGTCCGATGATAACTATGTTACTATACACTATCTAGCCGGAGGGAAAATTAAAAACTTTCTTCTAAGAAATACTTTAAAAAAATTGGAAGAGGAGCTGATGGGGACACCGGTAACCAGATGTCACAGATCATATCTCGTGAATTTCTCAAGAGTTAAAGTTATGAGAAGAGAGAGAGAAAACGTCTATCTTGAGTTAGATACAGAGATGTCCGTTGATATCCCGGTATCAAAGAGTTATCGCGAAAAAGTTGCGGAGAGATTTATGAACCAATCCTTCCGCAACAAAAGAGTATATCGCAATTTTTAAACTAGAGCTTTGAAATAATATCTTCTGATAAGGGTTTTACTTTTGAAGAGAAATGTGCTATAAGATTACCGCTCTCATCAATTAGATACTTGTTAAAGTTCCACCCTGGTTGGGTTTCATTCCAGCCATTAAGGCTCTTCTCAGTTAGCCATAAGTAAACAGGGTTTCTATCCTTACCTTTAACAGATGACTTCTCCATCATAGTAAAAGTAACTCCATAATTCTCCTTGCAAAACGAGAGTATCTCCTCATTTGAACCTGGATCCTGGTTCATAAAGTCATTAGAAGGGAAACCCAATATTATGAGTTTATTGCCATATTTTTTATTTAGCTCTTCCAGTTCAGAAAACTGAGGAGTGTAACCACACTTTGAAGCAGTATTAACGATTAATACCTTTTTTCCTTTCAGAGACGAGAAATCAATCTTCTCGCCAGAGATTGACATAAAGGAAAGTTTATAAAAATCTGCAGCTGGCGAAGTATTGCTGGTCTGAGCAAATACTCCTGCAGGCTTTAGCAGAAAAAGCAAGGAGATAAAAATTATTGATATATTTTTCATTTTCTATTGTTTGTTAAAATCTATATGAGAGCATTAGGTAAAAACTACTATTATAGTTTTTGGTGTCAAAATCTAATTCATTAACCGGAATAAAACCAAAGTCGCCTCCAATGTATATTACAATATCGCCAAACATTACTCCAATATTGGCATTCAACCCTGCATCAAATCTATTCTTGTATGTTGTCATAGACAACATATTGTTCGAAAAGAGCGGTTGTTCATCAAGTATTTCACCAGACTCAACCTTCATTATCCCCTTTCCTCCTACTCCATAAGCAACATATGGGCCAGCTCCAACAAGTATTTTAATATCATTTGTCAATGGCAAATTAAGTGTGGCATTAATTGGTAGCTGAAGATATAACGGAGATACCTTATATGATAAATCTGGCTGGCGGAATCCTTTTGAAACAATGAGAAGAGAGGGATCTACAGAGAAGAGTTTTGAGAAGTTGTAGTTTAAACCCAAACCCGCTCGTAATCCAAGTTTTGAAGATGTAGAAACAATACTGTTGGTCATTTCACTTATGTTCAAACCCGCTTGAACATTATACTTAACTTGTGAAGAAATTGTTCCAGTCCCAACAAAAAGAAGAGCAAAGAATGCAATTAGCTTGAAAAAATTTTTCATTATAAAAGGTTTTAAGTAAAACAATTATTAACTCTGATAGTTTAGCTATCTCTTAGTTTTATTTAAGTAAATGTAACAACTTTTAAATATTAATTAATTATCATTTTTTTGCTTCTGTATCAATTTTTTATCTTAAAAATGAACAATGATAGAATATTGTAACTAGATTTGTTTTTTTAACTAAATATCAAATCTCTCAGACTTTTATGATTAGAACAGGAGCACTTCTAACATCTGTTTTGATAGTATATTTTCAAACATTTGCCTTTTCTCAGCAAAAAATTAATCAATTTACATCTATAATAGGAGCGGTTAAAGACTCCCTAACTGAAAAAGCTCTTGAATACCCTACGGTGGTACTAACCACTGACTCGATGAAGATAGTCTCTGCTGTAGCAGGTGGAGCAGATGGTAGATTTATCATCACTGAGATTACTCCCGGAAAATATACTTTAGTTGTCTCTATGGTTGGGTACTCTTCTATTAAAAAAAACATCATTATTAAGGGAGATGAGAGAAGAGTTGATGCCGGAGCATTCAAGCTCCTTGAGGGGATGGAGCTCCAGGAAGCTCTAGTCACCGGAGTGAGACCCCTTATAAAGGCGGAGCCAGATAAAATCACATATAATTTTGATTCTGATCCACAGACGGCCTCAAGTACTGCTGCAGAGATTCTGCGAAAGGTACCAATGATAAGTATTGACGGCGAAAATGAAGTTAGACTAAACGGTGAAAAGAGTTTTAAAGTGCTTGTAAATGGAAGGTCTACTGGTCTCCTTGCTAAAAATTTTAAAGAGGCAATACAAGCATTACCGGCAAATGCGATAAAATCTGTCGAGGTTATAACAAACCCACCTGTAAGATATGATGCAGAGGGAATTACCGGCATAATAAATATCATAACAAACAGACGAACCAATAACGGATTTAACGGAAGCCTAAGTGGTTCGGCCAATACCAGAGGGAGTTATACAGGAGGCGGTTATATATCAGCACAAATAGGGAAATTTGCAATTAGCACAAATATCTTTCACGGGAACATAGTAATGAATAAGAATCAGTCATTTTCAGATTCTGAAAACTACCTTAGTGAAGAGTTTAGAAGGTCTCAAACCGATGGAGAATCTGATGTACAAAACAAGATCTCTTACCTATCAATGGAGGCGAGTTATGAGATTGACTCGTTAAATCTTATAACACTCTCAGGCTGGGGTTATATGGGCAATTCAATAAACAGAGGAATATCTCATTACAGTGCATTCAACTCGTCAGGAATTCTTTCAAGAAAATATGATAATATATTTATAAGCAACAACCAGTTTGGGACTGGCTCGGGTGTTATCTCTTGGCAAAAAAACTTCAAAAAGCCTGAGAAATCACTTACAATCAGTTATAGTGCAGACTGGAGCCCTATGGACACACGAAATGAGAGTACAATCAATCCAGTTCTTGATTATATAGCCTACGACCAAAATTCAATAAACGATGCCTATGGATTTGAACACTCCTTTCAGGCTGACTACTACAATCCAATAACAAACAAACACTTTATTGAATCTGGTATTAAATATACTTTAAGACAAAACTACTCTAACACTACTATCTTGATATTTGATGAAAATAGCGGAGTATGGATGGAGGATAATAGTAGAGTTAATGACCTTGATTATGACCAACACATTGGAAGTCTATATGGTGGCTACACATTCAAACATAAAAAATTTTCACTAAAGGGCGGTTTTAGGGCAGAATATACCCTAAACGATGGTATATCAAAAAGCAACACTGGAAATGTAACTTTTACAAATAAACAGTTTGATGTAGTACCATATTTATCTGTATCATATATGGAGAGTGGCGGGCATATCTTCTCACTATCCTATACTCAAAGATTAAACAGACCAGGGATACACTATCTTAATCCTTATGTTAACGATTCAAACCCTATGAATATCTCATACGGCAATCCGGATTTAAAAAGCGTTAAGAGAGATGCAATAAGCCTCAGCTATATGAAAGCCTCTATGAGCTGGAATTTAGGCTTAACATTAGGAGCCGATTTTACAAGGAACAATATTGAAAATATTCGTAGAGTAAACGAAGCGGGAGTAAGTCTTTCTACATATGAAAATATTGGTAAAAACCAGAATTTCACATTCAATGTAAATTATACCTACAGAGCCGGGACTAAACTTAATCTATATGTAAATGGCTCTCTTGTTTACACAAAAATATCTTCTAATGAACTAGGTATCAGCAATAGCGGATTTGGCTACTCTGGCGGACTAGGAGCAAATTTAAGTTTATGGAAAGGAGGTTCAATCAATGCAAATGCATTTATCTTTAGAAGTAATATAACACTCCAGTCAAGTTATCCTGTTAACTCATCAACATCTTTTGGAATCAGTCAAAAACTAATGAAAGAGAAGATGACAATATCCCTCAATATTATTGAGCCTTTTAGCAAAACAAAAATATATAAATTTGATTCTGAAGATATCACCTACAAGATGCACTCTCGCAGCATCACATATCAAAGAGCAGCTAACCTTAGCATTATTTGGAGATTTGGTAAATTTCAGACAACGGTTAAAAAGGCCCGAAGAAATGTTATTGACGATAGACTAAGCGGAGATAAACAGAGTTCATCATCACAAGCAACAAGGTAAATTACAGAGTTACAATTTATTGACAATCTAACATTGAGCATTTAATCTTCTTTTGTTAATTAACCTCACTATCAGGCACTATTTTTGCAGAACTGAGAATTCAGTTTCGAATAAGCCAACCTGCACAAGCTCCTTTTTATTTATTTAACATCAACCCGTATGAATAGGATTATTTTGCTAATCTGTATTGCATTGCTATGCCCAAACAAAAACTCATTCGCTCAAAAAAAGGAAGATCAGAAAATTATTATTACAGGAGTAGTAGCAGATTCGTTGACCGGTAGAGGTATTGAATATCCAACCGTTGCTCTTTTTACCGACTCTTTAAAATTAATAAAAGCTGTTGCAGGTGGAGTTGACGGAAGATTCTCAATAGAGGCACCTGGTTATGGTAGTTATTATTTATCAGGTTCTATGATTGGCTACTCAAACTCTAAAGATCTTATCGTTTTAAAAATGGGCGATAAAAAAATTGATGTAGGAGAGATATATTTGGTTGAAGGGATGCAGCTAAAAGAGGTCACAGTTACTGCAGTACAACCACTTATAAAAAATGAGCCCGATAAGTTGACATATAACCTTGATTCAGACCCACAGAGTGCCTCAAGCCCACTCGTGGATATTTTAAGAAAGGTTCCTATGCTCAGTGTTGATGGAGAGGATGTGGTTAGATTAAATGGAGAGACAAATTTTAAAGTTCTAGTTAACGGAAGGTCATCAGGACTTCTTGTGAGAAATTTCAAAGATGCTATCAAGGCGATGCCGGCCAGCGCTATAAAATCAATAGAGGTTATTACAAATCCACCGGCAAAATATGATGCCGAGGGAATTGGAGGTGTAATAAACATAATAACAAACAGGAAAAGTACACAAGGATATAATGGTAGTATTAATGCAGGAGTAAACACCCTGGGGGGGTATAATGGTGGTGGCTACATATCTGCTCAGATAGGAAAGTTATCCCTAAGCACAAATATTTATACAGGAAAACAAATTTCAAAAGGCTCTTCTTATTCAACCCAATCCGAGAACTTTCTGAGTGATGATTATAAATACTCAAAGACCACCGGCACATCAAATTCAGAGAGTAAATTCAACAACTTTAGCATTGAGGCCAGTTATGAAATTGATTCGCTTAATCTAATCACACTATCCGGGTGGGGGTACCTTGGAAACTCAACTAATATTGGTACAAGCTCAATGGAGTCACACAATCTTAATAATGTGCTCTCCCGCAAGTACTCCACTACAAATGTATCTGAATTCCTGTACGGATCCGGATCAGGATCTTTGTCTTATCAGAAGACATTTAAAAAGCCGGACCAGAATTTAACCTTCAGTTATAGCATTGACGCCAGCCCTACTGAGTCCGATTATACAAATAATGTTGTACCTGAACTAAACTTCATCCAGTACTCTCAGCGGTCAAAAAATAAGGCAATGGGACTGGAGCACACTCTTCAGGCAGATTATTACAATCCTATTGGAAAGAAACATAATATTGAAACCGGAATTAAATATATCTTAAGGCAAAATTTTTCTGAGACAGATGTTGAGATATACGATCCTGCAGAGGGAATCTGGAATGATGCTCCTGAAAAGGTGAATGATCTGGACTACGACCAACATATTGGCAATATGTATGGAGGATATGCATTTAAACACAAGTCTCTTTCGCTTAAAGGAGGCTTTAGAATGGAATATACAATTAACGATGGAGTCTCAAAGAGCTCTGACGGCAATATAACATTCACTAATAAACAATTTGATATTGTTCCATATATAAATTTCGCATATATGTTAAAAAAGGGCAATTCAATATCGGCATCATTTACTCAGAGGCTTAACAGACCGGGAATTTGGCACCTTAACCCTTATGTCAACGATAATGACCCTCTGAATATCTCATACGGAAATCCTAACCTGGAAACAGTACGGAGAAACTCAATATCATTTGCCTATAGAAAGTCTTCCCAAACCTGGAACCTTAGTGTCAATTTAAATGGCAACTTTACAAGGAACAATATTGAGAGAATAAGAAGGGTAGATGCCGATGGAATAAGCAGGTCCACCTATGAAAACATAGGAATAAACAGGAATTACAGACTTAATTTCAACTACTCATATCGTAAAGGAGAAAAGCTAAATCTATATGTAAACGGAGGGGTTGCCTATACTTCAATTTCATCCCCAGAACTAAATCTCTCAAATGATGGGGTAAGCTATTTTGGAGGCGCCGGCCTCTCTGCAAAAGTATGGAATAAGGGTACTGTTAATCTAAATGGATTTATTTATGGAGGAGATGTCTCTCTTCAAGGTCAAAATCCTATTAATTACACATCTTCAATTGGATTCAGCCAACGTTTCCTGAAAGATAAACTCACATTTTCAATTTATTTGACAGAGCCTCTTAACAAAACCAAGACTTATAGATCTAATTCTCAGGATATCACATACAAAATGAGTTCAGAAAGCATCTATGTAAGAAGATCTGCAAACTTTAGTCTATACTGGAGATTCGGGAAATTTAACGTTAAAGTAAAGAAGGCCCGCCGCTCCTCAACAGACGATAAAATGGGTGGTTCTCCCGCAAGTGGGACAACAACACCATAAGATAGAATGAACAACAAAAAAGAGATCCCTGAAGGTTAATTTCAGGGATCTCTTTTTTGAAGGTGGTGCCACCAGGAATCGAACCGGGGACACAAGGATTTTCAGTCCTTTGCTCTACCAACTGAGCTATGGCACCATTCAGATTGGGAGTGCAAAAGTAATGCTAATTTTCATTTTTACAAAAAATATTCTCTATTTGTTTTATCTTTGTCTCAAATTTCAAATTTAATATATGGCAACAACTGCAGATTTTAAAAACGGACTATGTATTGACTTCAACGGCAAACCTTGTACAATTGTATGGTTTCAGCACGTAAAACCAGGAAAAGGAGGAGCTTTTGTAAAGGTAAAAGTTAGAAATTTGGAGAATGGTAGAATCCTGGAGAACACATACAATGCAGGTGAGAAAATAGACATCATCAGCATAGAGAGAAGACCTTATCAATTTCTTTATAAAGACGATATGGGCTTTAACTTTATGCACACAGAGACTTTTGAGCAGATATCTCTTGAAGAAGAGATGATTGATAATGCAGACCTTATGAAAGAGGGTCAGAATGTTGAGATGATGTTCCACGCAGACGAGGAGAGAGCTCTCACTTGTGAACTTCCTCAGTTTGTTGAGATGGAAATTACATACACAGAACCTGCCGTTAAAGGGGATACAGCCTCTACAAATGCAATGAAAGCAGCTACACTGGAGACCGGTGCAGAGATAATGGTTCCCCTCTTTATTAATCAGGGAGAGAGAATTAGGGTAGACACCAGAGATCGCTCTTATCACGAAAGATGTAAATAAACTTTAAAAAAAACATAATGAAGAGATTTCTCTCCATAATCTTAGTCTCCGCACTGCTTTATGCTTGCGGAGATTCTGTTTCTAATATGCTCCCAACAATTGAGCAAATAGATCAGACAATTGAAAAGGGCAACTTTATTGAGGCAGAAAAGATGATTCGGCTAGCCCTAACAAACAGCTCCCTCACTCCGGCAGAACGTTGGGAGATGAATTTTAAAATAGAAAGGATGAATAGGATTGAGAGAGATTTTTCAGTTAGTGACACCTCTGTATATAACTATATAAGGAAATTTCATCCGGAACTGAGCAGTGATGAGATTGATATGTGGGAGACCAATAATGCAATAGAAAATATGGTCATTAACGGAGAGAAACGCTATTTCCACTCGGCTGGTAGAAATCTCTTCAGAATAGATACCAGTGCTGCTAAATATTATGAGGGTGCTAACGGTAGGCAGAGCGATTCTTTAGATAGGTTTCTAGCAAAATATCTTCCTGTAGCAATCTCAAATCTCAGTAGTCCGGTTAGGATGAAGATCCGCTACACACTAACCGTTAAAGCCGATGAGGTGCCGGAGGGAGAGATTATACGGGTGTGGATGCCTTATCCTAGAACAGATGCCTCTTCTCATAAAGAGATAAAATTAATCTCTACATCACAACCACTATACACAATTGCACCGGATGAATACCTACACAAAAGCATCTATATGGAGGGAGTGGCAAAATCGGGAGAACCCTCTACATTTGGGTACGAACTATCTTACTCTTCATATAACCAATACTTTTCATTTAGTCCGGATGATATAAAAGAGTATAAAAAAGAGTCTGATTTATATAAAGAGTATACTGCTGAATGCGGAAGTCATATCAGATTCAGCGATAATATTAAAAAAGCAGTAGAAGAGGCCATTGGAGAGGAAACTAATCCATATTTAAAAGTTAAGAAAATCTTCACTTGGATTAACTCAAATTTCCCTTGGGCAAGTGCAAGAGAGTACTCAACAATAGAGAACATACCAGAATATGTTCTCACCAACAGACACGGTGATTGCGGACAGGTATCCCTCCTGTTTATAACAATGGCCAGATATGCAGGTATCCCCGCCAAATGGGAGAGTGGATGGATGATGCATCCTGGCAATAAAAATCTTCACGACTGGTCAGAGGTATATTACGAAGGAGTTGGATGGGTGCCTGTTGACCAATCCTTCGGAAGAGTTTTTGACGCACCTGATGAGGAGTCTCATTGGTTCTTTACAAAGGGTTTAGATGCATTCAGGATGATTGTTAACGAAGGTGTTTCGGCTCCTTTCTATCCTGCTAAGATACATCCAAGAAGCGAGACGGTAGATTTTCAAAGGGGTGAAGTTGAATGGAGAGGTGAAAATCTCTATTTTGGCAGATGGAGATATAAAATGGAAATTGAATATCTCACTCCACTAAAATAGCTTTTTGATAATGTTAAGACCATCCCTGAGCGGAAGAATATAATTCTCCGCTCGGGGATCCTCTTTTACCATTCTATTAAATTCAACGATTGAAGTAGTCTGCTTATCTGAGGGTAAAGGATCCATATAGACTTTGCCATCCCAAAGAACATTATCTGCGATGATATATCCACCCGGTTTCAAAATTTCCATTGAGATTTGATAGTATAGAGGATACTCTCTCTTATTTGCATCAATATAGATAATGTCGTATTGTTTACCAAGAGTGGGTATAATTTCCTTTGCGTCTCCAAAAATAAGAGTAATCCTATCCAAAACCCCTGCCCTTTTAAAACCCTCTAGAATAAGATCTTCCAGTTCATCGTTAATTTCAATTGCATCTAAATGCCCCTCTTTTGAAAGTCCTAAAGCTATTGATATGGCAGAATAGCCTGTAAAAGTTCCTATCTCTAAAACGTTTTTTGGGGAGAATAACTCACAAAATGTTGTCAGATATCTACCAACTTGAGGACCACACAACATTCTGGCGTGATTGGTTCTTAAATGAGTCTCCCTTTCAAGCCAGTATAAAGCCGGATGCAAACCCGACTCAACACTGTTGAGATATCTTTCAAGTTTAAGCATATTACTTGTATATTAACGTAATAAGATTATCATCTGAGAAGATTTCAGATGCCACCTCTTTAATCTGTTCTGATGTTATAGCATTAATCTTATTCATAACCTCATCCATAGGTTCCACTCTTTTAAATACCAACAGAGACTTTCCAATATTCAGACACTGAGATTCAGCATTATCTGTAGATATAGCTAGTTGCCCCGCCAACTGTTTTTTTGCCGCCTTTAATTGACTCTGAGACAATCCTTTATCAATAATATCGTTAAGCTCCTTATTGATCAAAGAGAATGATTTGTCAAGATTTGACTTATCAGTACCAAAGTAAATAGTAAAAAGACCGGTATCGGAAAAAGGGGTATATGAGGCCTCTACCGAATACGCTAATGCGTGCTTCTCTCTTAAGAGTAGGTTTAATTTTGAGTTCAAGGCTGGACCTCCTAATACATTTACCAGAAGAGCAAGAGGTAATCTTTTGCTATCATAAAGTGAGTACGCCCTGCCACCAAGGACACAATGTGCCTGATAACTTTTCTTTGATACAATATGGATTCCGCCGGAATTTCCGGGAGGAATTTCTGCACATCTAAACGGAACAAGTCCCGGAGGTTCGCTAGTCTCAATTTTATTAAAAAATTTTCTGGCAAGAGCTTCACACCTTTCAGGTTTAGAGTCAGCGACAATTGAAAGAGACATATTTTCACACCTATAGTGAAGTCTGGTGAAATTAATTAGGTCTTCCCGTTTAATCTTCCTTACAGTTTTAGGAGTTCCAAGTATATTGCCTGCTAAAGGGTGTGTACCAAACAGCAGCTCTTCAAAGTCGTCAAATATCTGTTCGGAAGGAGTGTCTTTATATGATTTAATCTCCTCTAAGACAACCTCCTTCTCTTTTATTAATTCATTTTCCGGGAAAATTGAATTAAAGGCCAGATCGTGAAGCAACTCTACGGCTTTTGAAAGATCCTCCTTTAGAACTGTTGCGTGAATTACAGTCTCCTCCTTTGTAGTGTATGCATTTAACTCCCCACCAAGCTTCTCAAGAAAGTTGTTAATACTCTTTGCACTTCTTCCTTTGGTTCCCTTAAATAGCATATGCTCTGTAAGATGAGCTATTCCACCTTGTGAGAGATTTTCATCTCTTGTACCAGCATTAATTGTAAGGGCACAGTATGCCACCGGTGAAGATGCCTGTTTGAATCCAAACCTCAGGCCGTTGTCAAATAGGGTTGTGTATGTAGTCATTATTTTATTCTGAATGGAACGGAAATTCTTCTCATATCTTCCTGAGTAAATCCAGGCAAATATTTTTTGGAAATTTTGTGTCTTCTATAAAAAAGGAGTTCGTGGGAATGAGCATCAATTAACAACTTGTAAGAGAATCCTCTAATGCTCCCACCTAAAGGCGAGACTGTAAAGCTTACAACACAATTTTCTTTAGCCTCTATCATTGCTTCTGCAATATCCCTGGAATTCCCAATTAATATTCTTCCTACAAATAGATCTTTTAACTCCTCTTCATTAAAACTAAATCCAATATCACTCTCGTCAAAGATTAACTCCTTCTTACCAATGCCATCTACCCTGTTACTATAAAAAGAGTTCCCAACATAAGCCTTTAGAATATCATCGCCTACATTTAATATATGCTCTTGCATTATGCTAATCAAGGCAGGCATAAAAATGAATGCTTTTCCAGACTCGTCATTAATTGGTTGAAGTGGCATTGAAACAATTTCATCCATACTCCCTATTCCCTTTTTTGCAGAGGCCCCCCCCTTGACAATAGTCAAAAATTCAAGATTTGCCTCCTTTTCTCTCCTCAATTGGCCATCAACTCTAATCATAAAGAAATAGTTAGTGTCGGCTTTGATATCTTGAAACTTATCAAGAGAGCAGAGTTCATACAAAGATATTTTCCAGTTGCTTTTAACAGCATCTGCAATCGAAAGGTCTGTAAAGTCTGCCTGGTTGACAACTACCATTAATCTTTTCTCAGCAAAGCTTCTGTAGTTATATTTAGCTTTCCCAAAAATCTCCTGCGCACTAACCTCTGGAGAGAATAAAAGAAGTAGTGGTAAAAGTAGCGTCAATTGTATAATTCCTATTATTCTCATAAATGCAAAATTAGATAAAAATTCTTACTTTTGTGGAGTATGGATAGATTTATAGTTTCGGCAAGAAAATACAGGCCAGGGAGTTTTGAGACCCTTATAGGACAGGAGAATATTGCAAAGACTCTTAAAAATTCCATTTTAAGAGATCAGCTTGCGCACGCATATTTATTCTGCGGCCCAAGAGGTGTTGGTAAAACAACTAGTGCGCGTATATTTGCAAAGACCATCAATTGTCTATCTCCATCTGCGGATATGGATCCTTGTGGTGTTTGTGAATCTTGCAAAGCATTTGATGAAAACAGATCTTTTTCCATTCACGAAATGGACGCTGCATCAAATAACTCGGTGGAAGATATTCGTCTTCTAAATGAGAAAGTAAGAATACCTCCACAGATAGGTAAATACAGCGTATATATCATTGATGAGGTTCATATGCTATCACAAGCTGCATTCAACGCCTTTCTTAAAACCCTTGAAGAGCCTCCGGCTCACGCTATTTTTATACTCGCAACAACTGAAAAACACAAAATTATACCTACAATTCTATCAAGGTGTCAAACATATGATTTCAATAGAATCTCAGTACAGGACATTGTGAGGAATATTAAAAATATTGCTCAACAAGAGGGTGTACAAATAGAGGACGAAGCAATACACGTAATCGCTAAAAAGGCTGATGGCGCAATGAGGGATGCACTCACACTATTTGACCAATCTGTCGCTTTCTGTGGCGATAATGTTACTTACGAGCAGGTCATTTCTAACCTTAATATTCTTGATTACGATTACTACCTCCGTTTAACAGATAACTTTTTGATGGGTAACCACACCCCCGCCCTACTAATTCTAGATGAAATCCTCTCAAAAGGATTTAATTCTCTTCATTTTATTGGTGGACTAAGCAGCCATTTCAGGGATCTTCTTATCTGCAAGGATCCGTTAAGTGCTAAGCTTTTAGAGCTTGCACCATCAGTTATTGAAAAGTACAAGGAGCAGTCAGAGAAATGCTCATTTGAGTTTCTTTTCTCTGCACTAAACATTACATCTCAATGTGAGTCTTCATATAAAGCTAGTGGAAACCAAAGGCTTCACGTAGAATTCGCTCTAGTTAAACTCTCCACAATAAATTGTGAAAAAGAGAAGGTTTCTGAAAAAGTAGCAGCTCCGCAACAAGAGGTTAAGAGCGAGATCAAAAAAGAGGAGAAAAAAGAGCCTATTACTGAAGAGAGTATCAAAAATAATCCTGAGGAGGCAACTATACCTCAAGAGTCTAAACCTGAAACACCAAATGTTAAGGAGGGGAAACGTCAAGGCCCAAGATCCATCAAAGAGATGATGCAACAGGCTAAAGAGCAGACGGCCAAGACTGAACGGGTAATACCAAAAGAGATAGGTACGGATAGTTTTGACCAAATGAGGTTAGAGGCTGTCTGGATGGAGATGGCAGAATCTGAAAAGAGCCTCCAGCGGCTTGCAAATGCTATCTCAAGCACCAAACCTTTAATTTCAGAAAATCCAAACAAGATTATTTTCTATGTAAGCAATGAGATCCAGAAAGAGTGGATAAACAGCAACTGCAAACTTAGACTTGAAGCCTTCCTTAAAGAGAAGTTAAATAATACAAATACAGAACTTCTTGTTGAGGTTACATCACAAGAAGAGGCCAATGAAGGTAAGTTATATATGCCGGAAGAGAAGGCTAAATACCTTTTAGAAAAACATCCGGAGTTGAAGGAACTTCAAAAAGATTTAAAACTGGAGATTAAGTAGAGATAGCTATGAGACTGCACTGCACCCAACTGGTCAAAAAATACGGAGCCCGTACTGTTGTTAAAGGAGTTTCTATAGAGGTAGAGCAAGGTGAAATTGTGGGACTTTTAGGACCAAACGGCGCCGGTAAAACTACAACCTTTTATATGATTACAGGGCTAATAAAGCCAAACGAAGGCAAGATATATCTGGACAACGAAGAAATTACTCAGCTCCCAATGTACAAAAGGGCTCAAAAAGGGCTTGGATACCTTGCCCAAGAGGCGTCGGTTTTCAGAAAGCTAACAGTAGAAGAGAATATACTCTCTGTTATGGAGCTACACGATATTCCAAAGAAAGAGAGACTAGAGAGGGTGGAAAGACTTCTTGACGAATTCAGCCTCCATACTGTTCGAAAAAGTTACGGAATCCAACTCTCCGGAGGGGAGAGACGGAGATGCGAGATAGCAAGAGCGTTAGCTATTGATCCAAAATTTATTCTTCTTGACGAGCCTTTTGCAGGGGTTGATCCTATTGCGGTAGAGGATATTCAGCATATTATTGCTAATCTCAAAACCAAGAATATTGGAATTATCATTACAGACCACAATGTCCACGAAACACTTGCCATTACAGACAGAGCCTATCTACTTTACGAAGGAAATATCCTTGAGAGTGGAACTGCAGAGGTACTTGCCAATAATCCTGAGGTAAGAAAAAAATATTTAGGAGAGAACTTTGAACTTCGTAAAGCTGTCCTTAAATCAAAGGTTGTAAAAACAACTCCTCCAAAGGATGAGGTGCCTGTAAATTTAGAGATAACAGATTATAGCACAAAAGCAAATAAAATGGAGAGAGGCAAATAGCCCCTCTCCATCTCTTAATAACAAACTAAACCTAACTTTTATTATCTGTTTCTAAACTGGCGTGTTCCACCATCACCATACATTCCAGCTCCTTTTCTACCCTGACGATAGTTATCTCTTCTGTTTCTAAGGTCATACTGAACCCTTTGTTCATCTGTAAGTAGTGATCTTACTTTACTTCTGTGCTCAGCATTCATTTTGTACTTCTTGTTCTGCAAAGTTGTTATCTCATCAATTTTTGAATTTACCGCTTTTAGATTTGGTTTGTCAACTTGCTCCATCGTTCTTAACTGAGCTCTTTTTTCTCTGATTTCGTTGGCTAAAAGTAGAGACTCCTTCTGATGTTGTACTCTTAAACTTTGAATCTTTTCTAGTTGATCAGGAGTAAGATCAGGTATGAGATTTTGGGCAACCATTTCCGGATTTGCTCTCATATAGCCCGCATTTTGACGTTTAACATTCATATTTTGACCTTGAGCGCTCATTGTTAAGGCTATTACGGTCATTACCAATAATGTAGATACTTTTTTCATTCTAATTGAGTTTTTAATGTTTCTCTGTTATTAGGACTAAAATGGCAGAAAAAGGTTTAATTGAAGTAAAAGAATTTATACCTTTGCCGAATTATTTTGGCAACTTTCAATAATTAAATAAATCAATATGGCAGAAAAATTATTTGATGAGTTTTCACCGGTTTCCACAGAGAAGTGGGAAGAGGTGATTACCAAAGATCTAAAAGGGGCCGACTACGAGAAAAAGCTCGTTTGGAAGACCATGGAGGGGATCTCTGTTCGTCCTTACTATAGAGCAGAAGATCTGGATAAGCTGAACCATCTCGAGTCTGCTCCCGGTGAATTTCCTTTCGTCAGAGGAACAAGTAACGAAAATAAGTGGAAGATTCGTCAAGGCTATTGTGCTCACGAAAGCTTTCAAAAAGCTAATGCACAAGCCATTGATGGTCTCGCAAAAGGAGTTGAATCGGTCGGTTTCTGCATTGATGGAGCAAAGCCTATTTCAAAAGAGAAGATGGATGTCTTACTTAAGGGAATTGACCTGTCAAAAACAGAGGTTAACTTTGAAGGCTGCTCTTGCGAAACTCCGGCAATAGTTGAATCATTCATTGCTGTAGCTCTCGAAAGAGGAGTTAAAGCAAATGAGATTAAAGCATCATTTGACTTTGATCCACTAAGAAGCTTAACAACCACAGGCAACTTCTGCTGCTCAAACTATACAAAGAACTATAGCAAATGTATGCAGCTTGTTGCAGAGTATCCTGGAATAAAAGTTATAGGTGTTGAAGGATATTCTTTCAACGACGCGGGTGCTACTTTAGTTCAGGAACTTGGATTCGCTCTTGCAATGGGAAGCGAATATATGAACACTCTTCTTGAGATGGGCTTCAGCGCAGATGAGGCTGCTTCCAGAATTAAGTTTACATTCTCTGTAGGTTCAAACTACTTTATGGAGATTGCTAAATTCCGCGCTGCCAGATTACTCTGGGCAAATATTACTGATACTTACGGAGCTAAAAACGAAGAGTTTAAAAAGATCCGCATCCACGCTGTTACCAGCCAGTGGAACCAGACTGTTTACGATTCATATGTTAATATGTTAAGGGCCACAACTGAAGCAATGAGTGCATCTCTTGCAGGGGTTGACTCTCTTGAAGTACTTCCATTTGACTATCAATATAGAGAACCATCAGATTTCAGCAACAGAATTGCAAGAAATGTTCAGATTATCCTTAAAGAGGAGTCTCATTTTGATAAAATTGCAGACCCTGCTGCTGGATCGTATTATATTGAAACACTTACAAACTCAATAGCTGAGCAGAGCTGGAAACTTTTCCGTTCAGTTGAAGAGAAAGGAGGATACACTGAGGCCTTCAAAGCGGGCTATATCCAATCAGAAATTAAAGCTACTACAGCAAAAAGAGACCTTAATATTGCTACAAGAAGAGAGATATATGTTGGAACAAACCAATATCCAAACTTCTCAGAGAAGGCAGACAAAGATGTAACTCTTGATGTTGTAACACGTGGGGCAAACAAAATTATTAGTGAAAATCCTATTGCCGAACCACTTGAAAAATATCGTGGAGCTCAATCATTTGAGGCGCTCAGATTTGCTACAGAAACCAGCGGCAAAACTCCAAAAGCATTTATGCTCACATTTGGCAATTTAGCTTTCTGTAGAGCTAGAGCTCAATTCTCAAGCAATTTCTTTGCAGTTGCAGGATTTGAAGTTATCGACAACAACAGATTCTCTTCAGTTGAGGAGGGTGTAAAGGCTGCTATGGCTGCTAAGGCCGATATAGTGGTTGCCTGTTCATCCGACGAGGAGTATGCTGTATCCGTTCCTCAAATCAAAGAGCTAATTGGAGATCAAGCAATTCTTGTAGTTGCAGGTGAACCTTCTTGCAAGGAGGAACTTGTTGCAAAGGGAGTTGAAAACTTCATAAGCGTTAAAAGCAACGTACTGGAGACTTTAAAGCAGTATCAGTCTAAGCTGGGTATTTAGTAGTAATAATTTAAAAAATTGAATATGCGTCCAAAATTTTCAGATATAAAATATACCGGAGGTGCTGCTCAAACAAAGGGAGAGCAGAGCGTATGGATGACTCCGGAGCAGATTGGAGTAAAAAATGTTTACTCAGCTGCAGACCTTGAAGGGCTGGAGCATTTGAATTATGCTGCAGGAATCCCTCCTTACCTTCGCGGACCATACAGTACTATGTATGTAATGAATCCGTGGACTGTACGTCAGTATGCTGGTTTCTCAACAGCTGAAGAGTCAAATGCATTCTACCGCAGAAATCTTGCAGCGGGACAAAAGGGTCTCTCTGTTGCATTTGACCTTGCAACACACAGAGGTTATGATGCAGATCACCCAAGAGTTGTAGGTGACGTTGGTAAGGCTGGTGTAAGCATTTGCAGTGTAGAGGATATGAAGGTACTATTTAACCAGATTCCCCTAAATAAAATGTCCGTCTCAATGACAATGAATGGTGCTGTACTTCCAATATTGGCATTTTACATTGTTGCAGGAATGGAACAAGGAGCAAAGCTGGATGAGATGGCAGGAACTATCCAGAATGACATCTTAAAGGAGTTTATGGTTCGTAATACATACATCTACCCTCCTGAATTTTCAATGAGAATCATTGGTGATATATTTGCCTACACAGCCAAAAATATGCCTAAATTCAACTCAATATCAATCTCAGGATACCATATGCAGGAGGCTGGTGCCACTTGCGATATTGAAATGGCATATACCCTTGCAGACGGACTTGAATACCTTAGAACAGGTATTGCTGCCGGAATGGATGTAGACCAGTTTGCTCCAAGACTATCATTTTTCTGGGCAATTGGAATGAACCACTTTATGGAGATTGCAAAAATGCGTGCAGCAAGGATGATCTGGGCTAAACTTGTTAAACAGTTCAACCCAAAAAATCCAAAATCACTCTCTTTAAGAACACACTCTCAGACTTCCGGATGGTCCCTAACTGAGCAGGATCCTTTTAACAACGTTGCAAGAACCTGTATTGAGGCAATGGGAGCTGCTTTGGGCCATACACAGTCACTTCACACAAATGCTCTTGACGAGGCAATTGCACTACCAACAGATTTTTCTGCTCGTATTGCAAGAAACACTCAGATTTACATACAAGAGGAGACCAATATTACCAAATCACTAGACCCTTGGGCAGGCTCATATTATGTTGAGAAACTCACTGCAGAAATTGCCGAACGCGCCTGGGGACACATACAAGAGGTTGAAAAGCTTGGTGGAATGTCAAAGGCTATCGAGACAGGTATACCAAAACTTAGAATTGAAGAGGCAGCCGCTCGTAAACAAGCAAGAATTGACTCAAAGCTTGATACAATAGTAGGTATTAACAAATACAGACTTGAAAAAGAGGATCCTCTCGAAATTCTTGATGTAGACAATACTAAGGTCCGCGAATCTCAAATAGCAAGACTTAATGAGCTTCGCGCAAATCGTGACGAAACCAAGGTTAAAGCTGCTCTTGTTGCAATTACCGAGGCTTCAGCAAATAAAACAGGCAACCTGCTTGAGCTTGCCATTGAGGCAGCCAAGGTTCGCGCTACACTCGGAGAAATTTCTGACGCTTGCGAAGCCGTAGCAGGTAGATATAAAGCAGTAATTCGTATGAATACAGGTGTTTACTCCAGCGAAGTGAAAAATGACAGCGAATTTGAAAAAGCAAAAAGGCTGGTTACAGAATTTGCTAAAAAAGAGGGACGTCAGCCTCGTATAATGATTGCAAAACTTGGGCAAGATGGTCACGACCGTGGAGCAAAAGTGGTAGCTACAGGATACGCAGACTGTGGATTTGACGTGGATATGGGACCACTCTTCCAGACTCCTGAAGAGGCTGCAAAACAGGCAGTAGAGAATGATGTTCACGTAGTAGGAGTATCATCTCTTGCTGCAGGTCACAAAACACTAGTTCCACAAATTGTCAATGAGCTAAAAAAACTTGGCCGTGAAGACATTATGGTAATAGTAGGTGGTGTTATTCCTGCTCAAGATTATGATGCCCTGTATAAAGCTGGTGCCGTAGCTATCTTTGGACCCGGCACATCAGTATCTGCCGCATCAGTGAAATTAATGGAACTGCTATTACAAAAATTTGAATAGTATTTCTTAGCAGACTTTGCGTTTTAAAGCCGATTAAAAAATGGATTTTTAATCGGCTTTTTTTACAAATATATTGTATCTTTGAAAGATTCTAACTAGCACGCAATTATGGAGAAAATACTTGTAGTTGAAGACGACAAGATAACCAGACGATTAATTAAAGAGATTCTTGGCAGGGTTGGCTATGAGGTGGTAGAGGCTGAGGACGGAGTGCAGGGTTTGGAAGTATTTAAATCTGAAAAACCTGACCTTGTTCTCACTGATTATCAAATGCCCGTGATGAACGGATTACGACTTCTTTCAGAAATTCGTAACATTAATCCCATTACACCGGTTATTATGCTTACCGGATTTGGTGATATTGCTCTTACAATAAAGGCAATCCAGATTGGAGCATTTGACTTTCTTGAAAAACCAATTAACACTCCACAGCTAAAAGAGATAGTTACAAGTGCACTTAATTCCGTTCAGAGCAGTAAGAAACACGAAGATGTCCTTAAAGAGGGTATCTCAATTGACAAAAAAATTCAGGAGAATATACTAATCGGAAAATCTCCTCAAATAAAAGAAATTTTCAAAAATATAGGCCGGGTATCCCTTAATAAAGTCAACGTTCTTATTGAAGGCGAATCCGGAACAGGAAAAGAGCTCATCGCAAGGCTGATACACTATTCTGGAATCACACGAGACAAACCACTTGTTGTAGTAAACTGCAGTGCCCTTACTGAGACACTGTTGGAAAGCGAACTTTTTGGCCACGAAAAGGGCTCATTCACTGGTTCACTTAAGACAAAAAAAGGGAAATTTGAATTGGCAGAAGATGGCACAATATTTCTGGATGAAATTTCTGAAATTAACCTCAATACTCAGGTGAAACTACTTAGAGTAATTCAGGAACTTGAATTTGAAAGAGTAGGCGGCGAGACAACTATCCCTATGCAGGCCAGAATTATTGCCGCTACAAATAAGAAACTGGAAAAGCTCATTGAAGAGGGGAAATTTAGAGAAGACCTTTATTACAGACTTAAGGTATTTACAGTTCAACTACCACCACTTCGTGAAAGGCGAGATGATATTAAGGATTTGATAGTCCATTTTCTAACAAAGCTCAACAAACGCTTTAATAAAAATGTTTCAAAAATTGGAGACGGAGTTATTGAGATGCTTCAAAATCACCACTGGCCAGGAAATGTAAGAGAGTTGGAAAATACAATTATGCAGGCAATCGTTATGTCAAAAAATGACGTTCTGGAAGTTGAAAACATCAAAATTAACCCACGAGTAGTTGAAGGATCAGAGAGAGAAACTTTAGATAACGCACCATTAAGAAGCCTCGCTGAAATTGAAAAAGATTACATAAAGCGTGTGCTTAACGAGGTTAAATGGAATAAAATTGAAGCCTCCCGTATACTCGAAATTACAAGACCAACACTCAATGCAAAAATTGAAAAGTATAAACTAGAGCAAGATTAAATTACTTTTCGATTTTAATAAAACTATCTTTATACCCTATTCTCTTAAGGTAATAGATTATTTTTTTCGCCCTCTCAAGCTCCAGTATCGGTTCTGAGACATATTTATAAAATCCGTCATCGCCCTTAATTTCAACCAGTTTCAACCCAGGAACAAATCTTTCAATCTTAGCCAGCAATTTCTCATCTCTAATTTTAGTAGTAAGGGCATAGACCTGAACCCTGTAAACAGTATTATAAGAAGAGTTGTCAACTTCAACAGGAGCTACCTGAATAATTTGTGCAGGTTGTCTCTCTTGAATAACCTGCTCCTCTAAAGTATCCTCCTCACCCTTAAAAACAGTAAAGTCTAGTCCTCCTATCATATCACCATCATAAGATGGGTGGATTGTGAAAGGGAATATCATATCGGAAACAGTCATATTCAATTTACTAAGTTGAACCGAATCTATCGACACGTAGTACTTGCCAGGTTTCAAGCCAAGATAGCTATAATAACCATCAGGTTCAGAGAGGAGCGATTTCACCTTTGTTCCCGTATCTGAATAAACATCAACAATCATCCTGCCAAGGCCTCTCTCTTGTCTGTCACCTTGCTTAATAAATACCATCCCTGAGACCTCTCCCAGAGGGAATACCGGAATCTCTACCCTCTTCATTTTATTTGGTTCGGCAACAACCTCAATATTTTTAAAAGGAAGCTGCCAAGATATATTTTCTGTAGAACTTGCATTTACAGTTATCATATAACTCGTATAAGGTTCAAGATCTGTAACAGAGATTGTTGAACTCTTTTCATTTTTTTTGACTATTCCTCCATTAACATTAGCGTTGATACCGCTAATTGCGATCTCGCCTTCATCCATAATTCCATTACAGTTAACATCCAAATATGGGATGATGACCACTCCTCCCCTTCCAACCGAACCTCTATTGCGAAAAGCAAGATAATCACTCTTTGCATCAAATATAATCCCACCAGATGCAGACTCGGAGAAGGTGTAACTCTTACCGCTCTTTCTAGCATTAATTGAGAACCTTGCAAAAGATAGCTCAAACCTTATACCCAAGTCAATACTTGACATCTTTGATGCAAAATTCTGCTCATATGAGAGAGTTGCATAGCCCATCCTAGAGAATTGTTTATCTACAGAGAGACGAGCATTTGCAAAAGTGCCCGATGTAAAGTTAAATAGTGTTTGAGGGGTGATGATAAATCCTGCGGGAAGTCTAAAAGCCATTGATAAAGAGCTATAAACAAATGGATTTGAATTTGGAAAAAATCTTGCCTGAGTAGTGAGGTTTGCAGTAAAACTTTTAAAGCCTGCAGATAAAACCATCTCGGTTGCAAAGGTATTTACCTGAGGAAGTATTAGTTGCATTGCAGAAAGCCTTGCAAACATAGAAAAACTTTTTCCTCTTATTGGCAGTGCAAGCGAGATTCTCCTCTCTTCAAGCGAGCTAGTTGGATAGGCTTTCTGATCTTTTGCAAATTTTAGATAATTAAGCTCAATATTCAAATTTTTGGCAACTCTGTAACTGAGCAAAGATTCAAATTTAACTCCGTGCATATACTCTGCATTAAGCAACATATCCGGAAGAATCTTTAGTGAGCTCCGAATATAGGGCATAAATTTATTACCCTGAACTGCAGAAAAATACTCAACTCCTCCTCCGGCAGAGAGACTTCTGCCAAAGCCATAATTAAAATCGGCCCTAACATACCTTGCCATTGAAGAGTCCTCAGTTACTGCCGCTGTCAAATTATATTCAAAAGTGCCTTTTGGAAGAAAATTAAAAGGTATTGAAAGGACCTTTTCCATTGAACGCTCCTCTCCATAAGGCCCGTAAAACTGCAATTTAACATTTGTCTCACCATAGACTAAAGGGACCTCAAAACTAAAAAACCCAGAAGCGTCTGCCTGCATATAGTTAACAAGAATATTATTCACGTAAAGCTCAACCATCCAGCCCGGCTCAGTAATATCACTCAAAATATATGTTCCAAAAGACCTTCTGTATGTAGTAGGTGCATTTGTTATATGTAAACCTGTAAGGGGGGCGTTAATACCAATCTTTCCTGAAGAGGAGACTCTGCCAAGTGATAGCTGTCTAACAACTTTATTGTCATTATTTGCATATTTCCATATATAGCTCTGCTGTCTTAGGTCAAATGGGTTATCTGTATCTATATTAATTATGAAATTTGCCTCTCCACCAAAAAGCTGAGTACCTAGACCCATATTAAGTCTTGTATTAACATCCCCTCCTATCTGCTGCATTGAATTTACATTCCAGTCTAGATTTCCAGCGTGAAAAAATGAACGACGTTGTCTGAAAGTAGTATCAGGTGTAATATCTCCGGTAATTTCTTTAATGTTTTGTCTCATCTGCTCCAATCTCATCTCTCTAATTATTGGAAGCTCTATCTGAGTGTTAAGATTAACTGCAAGCGCTCTAAAGTTAAAAGACAAATCTAATCCAAATACATCTCCAAAGACCTTTGATCTCAAATAAAGAGCACTTTCTGTTCTAATGAAATCGCCAGGCATCAGTTGATACTCTTTTTTGGAGTAAATTATTTTATTCTGAGGTCTTAAAATCTTGTACTGGGCATCAGGAGAGACAAGAAAACCAGATACTTCATCAAAACCAGATGTGTATTCAACTTTAATTTTTAGATAGTTAAAGAGATCTGTAATAGACAGGTAGGCTTCATTATTTTTAATTGCTGCCGGAACTTCTATAGAACCAACCCTTGGAATGGTAACGAAAACTGAGAGTTCATCAAAATAATCCTCTTCACTCTCCTGAGAATAGAGAACAAATGTCCCACAAGAGAAGAAAAAAGTAAGCAGAAGCAGATAAGCTCCTCTTATTGTATAACTTGCCACCAGGTATAATAATTTAGAATATACTGACTGTTAGCAACGTATTCTACCTCCTTTGAATTTGGTGGAATAGTTAGTGTTGCACCAACTTTAACCGTAACGGTTCCCCTCCCCTCTCTAAAGGTAATATGATCTTGAGTAAAGCTCTGTAGAACATCTCCCTCCACCCAAATCACATAACTATTTGGCAAGGTTCTTAATGAATGACCCCAATGCGGGCCTTTTGACTGAAGAGTACTTCCTGCCCCACCCTTTCCAATTTTAATAGTTAGTCTCTTATCTTCTGTCTTCTCTAACCTAAAAGAGAATGGTCTTATTGTGGAAATATCAGGATATTCAATTCCAAAATATGTAGAACTCATTGGAGAAGCGGGGTTTATAGTAATTGAACCAGCACCATTACCCGTAAGATAAAAAACTCCAAAATTCATCTCTTCAATACTCCCCGGAACAATCCGTAACTGAGACAGAGCTGAGTTACAGTAAAACAGAGTTAGTAAAGATAGAATTAATACTCTCATTATTGTCTATTTTAGCTGAAGTATTGCCTCAGCCAGTTTATCCGGATTTCTGTCACTTTGAGAAAGGTACTCTACCATAATTGATCCTTTTGTGAAATCAACATTAATATTATTATCTATTAATACATTAAATTTTCTTGTAGGATTAGGTGTATATACAGCAATCCCATTAACAGCACCAATTGGAGTATTTGTACCCTCTGGAGAGATATGAATAACTCTTAAATCTCCATAAGCTGACATATTCCCTGACCTATTAAAAGTGACATTTAATATTTTTGTTGTATCGTTTACCTGAACTAGTCCAATATCTGAAAGGGTTACCTTGGTATTGTTTTCGCCAACCCGTAATATAATTGGAATGGTAATACCGAATATTGGAATAAGCCTTATACTGAGGGCAGTTGTATCTGCGTTTTCCTCTTCGAGTCCAAGCGCACCCTCTTTTGGCACTGCTCTAAAATAGACGTGAGATCTGTATTCCCCTGGAGCTAGTCTCTCTCTGTTTATTGCTTGCATTCTAACTGTCTGGGCCTCACCGGGAGCTAGTGTAACACTTCTTGGAAAAAAACGAAGGTTTTTATCTGCAAAATTCTGTCCAGGATCAGGAGTTGTAATCTCCTCGAAATTACCATCTTCAGTCATCCTGTATTGTATAAACGAGACGCTATATGTTGCAGTATCCCTTCCTGTATTTGCAAGATTTAACTCTTCCACCCTTTTATTCCCTTCAAAGACAACTCTTCTTGGTGTTATTAACAAGTCTCCCTGTGCAAATAGAGAAGTTGTGATGATGAATGCAAATAGAATCAAAATAGACTTTTGAACAACTATTTTTCCTTTTTGAAAATACATAAAGCAAATTGATTATGAAATTAATGGTGAACGTACACAATATTTAATCAAATATATGAAAAATAATAGTGTTAATTATTGATAATTGTAATTGTAATGGTTCCCGTATAGAGACCGCTTGGCTGATTAGGATTTACTGTTATTGTACCGCCTAAAAAAAATGATGCCCGTCCTGTATTATTAAGTCTGTTTACACCATTATTTGATAGCGATAATTCCATTGTACTCTGATTATTGCTCAAAGTTATCGTTGATGGACTAATATTTATATTAAACCGAGCATTGCCTTTTCCCTGGATGGAAAACTCAGCACTTCTTCTGTTTATACCAGGTAATAAAATTACATTTGAAGATGTGATATCCCCTGTTACAGGATCAATATCAACCATACCGGAGAAGGTGTTACTAGGCGTAATAGAGCCAAAACTCATATCACTTACTTTTGTTATTGATGTTATATCTCCTTGCTTGAATGGTATTATTGTAGCATATAAATTTGAGTTAAAAGAAGCACTATTATCTTGAGAAAACAGACTTCCTCCGCTTATGCACAGCAAAACGAACATTAATAAAAGTGTATATAATCTCCTATTTTTCTTCACCTCTACAAATTTACCAAATAAATAATCAATTATACAGAGAAGTGAACGCCATTATTAGTGGCGCTCACTTATTTCATTGCTGAACTTATCTTTTAATACTAGTTGTAGTTTACTACTACCGGGAAAGTAGCGGTGTAACTACCGGCTACCTGGTTTGCACCAACGTTAAGGGTTGCTCCTACATTAAATGTCTCGGAACCATCTGTAAGTACTTTTGTTGCGTTGTTGATAAAACCGGTCAACTTCATCTCATTTACTCCACTTTTCAAAATAATTGCA